>Ga0228624_1000023_pt1 | contig 134595 bp, 156 predicted proteins | sample 29DmetaG_FD_182744 | JGI IMG/M metagenome (GOLD analysis project Ga0228624, IMG submission 182744) | Seawater microbial communities from Monterey Bay, California, United States - 29D | ecosystem: Environmental > Aquatic > Marine > Coastal | place: USA: California | collected 2016-10-10 | reverse complement strand
GTCGAGCAAGATAAACACTCTAAAATAAAAGATACCAAACTTTCTTGTAGACATATTTTCTTAAAATCAAATATGCCTTTTAATAAATCTTGGGGATTTAATGTTGGTTTGAAATATTCAAATTCTGATATTATAATTTTCGGTGATTCTGACTTAATAATGGATCCACAAGAATTTATTAAATCTGTTCAGATGATGGAAAAATATGAAATGGTAAATCCATATAATTCTGTTATCGATCTAAATCAACAAGAATCTTCTATGGGTCTTGATAAAATTATGAAAATTGACAGACCTGGTAGAGGTGAAACTGATATACAAAAAGTTCCTTTGTGTGGGGGTATCTGTATTTTCAGGAAAGATGCAATACATAGAATTGGTGGATGGCACGAGGAATTTATTGGTTGGGGTGGTGAAGATGATTTTCAATCTGTTAAGGTTAAAAACTTCTTAAGCTATTATGAAAATACCGCTAAGTGTTACCATATATATCATGAAAGATTAGCACCAGATATGAAATGGTACCAAAGAAATCTACAACTTCTTCAAAAACTTAGTCCTATGTCAAAAGAAGAACTACAGAAGGTTATAAATAGTGTAATACCAAAATCAGGATTGAAATATAAATATGATAACTTTTAACGACAGGTTAAAATCACTCTGTAACTTCTCCGAACAAAATAAGAGTATGTGTCCAATAGTACAAATGATGTATACGGACATGATTGTAGAAGACGATGAGACTAGAAGAGAGGTGAAAAGAAAGAAAAGAAACCTTTCTATAGATATAGTGTTGGATGAGGTGGATGAAGAGAATGGTGACTACACATCAGAAACAATTTCTACTTCTGAAGAAGGATTGATGGTGACAATATCTCCAAAGATTATGTCTATAAATGCTCAATCAAATCCGTTTGTAGATGATGAGAGTTTATATAATAATTTAATAACATTTTTAGAAAAACATACAAAACAAAAACATTATCTAAGTACTGATTATGTTGTGATGAATGATCCAAATAGAACATTAGAGCAGAACAACGGACTTAACTTCAGAAGGATAGTAACGAAGATAATGTATGCGTCTAACCTCATCGCTTCCTTCGGAAGAATAGGTCCGGGAACCGCAGTGATTGTGGGTAGAAACAACTGGCATTGGTTCAACGAGTATAACATTGGATCAAATGGAATGCTCACCAATCTTTCTATAATTTTCGAAGAAAAAATTAGTCCAAATAAGATTATAGTTGCTCGTGGTGGAAGAATAGATCAAGGCGGTATTATATGCGTTAAAAGTTTAACTGACAATACTTTTTATCTAAAAGAAACTTCAAATTGGGAAAGGCAATATGTATGGTTTACTGTAAAATAAAAAAGCACTCGTTGAGTGCTTTTTATGTATATTGAAGTTTTTCTGTGGCAATTCTTACTTTATCATATTTAGTAAGTAACTTATATAGTTTATCCCATTCCTCTTTAGGATTCCTAACGATTCTTTCGTACCATTTATTATTGTTCTGATATTCCACAATCATTCCTATTTTAAGATCATCTTGATTTCTAGGTTTCCAGTATCTAGTTTTTTCTATAAATGAAAATGATATACCATTGTACAAGTATGATTTATTTGATTCATTGGTATTATACATTAGTATTTCCATCGGATTTTCAGATCCATTTTTGAAAATCTTCTTTGTATCAGACTCTCCTAAATATTTTATAATTGCATTATTCTCATGAAACTGATTTAATATGAAAAGTGTATCATTTCTTAAATCTTCGTTATCACCTTTACTAAACGCCATTATAGAATCTTCGAACTTACCCTCAAAATATCCCTTTAATGTCAGTATTTGATAATTTTTAGCATATAAAACTGATGTCATCTGATCTAGTTTATCAGAAGAGATAAGAATGTATGATGTGTTTGGTTTTTCTAATCCTAGCATAGTTTATATATAAATATTTAATTACGACATATGTTATATATTAACTTAAAAAAGTTGAAATTCTTCAAATAATTTTGTTTTGAAAATTATTTCTACTTTATCTTTCATTTTTCTTGGTATAATTATACTATCGTGTACTGTAATTATTTTAATTTCTGGGTAAGTATTTTTAACTTCTCTTATTATTTTATTAAAAATAAGATTAGATTCTGCTTTTTGTAATTCATATGCAAGTACTTTATAATCACCCTTCTCTTTCTTATATAATTTAATAAAATTATGTATGGTTGGAAATAACTCTTTAAATATTTTATCCGCCTTACTATTATGTATATTTCTACCAAAAAGAACTTTATACGTCATTTCTTTGACCATTGGTTTATCATTGGTTTTTAAATTACTCATTACATATTGGTAGTAATTACCATTTATTGTTAGATTTTTAAATAATTCAAACTCATCTTTATTTACCCATTTAGAATCACTATCTGATATTATTTTAGTTAGAAATAGTGGTTGACTATTTGCAATATCTATTTCATGTGTTTCTTCACCATCTAATAAAAGACAATTCTTTCTAATAAAAGATTTTAATATAGTAAAGTTTGTGTGCATTCTACCATAACCATCGAAATGATAAAATATATGTTTATCATTTACACACTCAACAGAATATCTATTTCTATTGTAAATATCAGTATCATTATGTTGTAAGTTATCTAGGTAGAAGATTGCCTTATCAAATTCTATTTTAGTATAGAATAAATCATCGACAAGCATCGCTTTTATATCATTATCAATTAGACTATTATTCTTAATACCAACTTCTTCAACTTGTGATACTTTATTCTTATATTTCTTTAAGAGTATATTATCACTATTTATATATCTTTTGATTTTACCTTTTAATATAGTTTCTGATATTTTATAAACTTTTGAATTTCTGCCTGCCTTATAATTGACAATCATTGTAATGGTATTATTTTCTATTAGATAGTCCATATAATAGTTATATAAGTGTCCATACTTCTCTTTAAGAATCGTCGACATCAAATGGAATCTATTATCCTTTTTAAAATAGTATTTTAATATTAGATTATGTATTATATCAATTATATATGCAACCTTTAACTTTTTATTTTTATAGACAAAAGTTTTAGTTTTTGAAAACTCTTCCAGTGATTCTGGTAAGAACTGAAGACTATTTTTTTTATCTTCTAACTTTTTTCTAATATTGGAATATCCACTTATTTTAGATAGTGGTAAAACTGATTTTACATTCATAAGATTTATATCCATTTTAGTTGGATATGTTTTCAAAATTTGTAGATTTTACGAACCTTCAATCTTCGAACAGAAGTTCTGGTCATATTCCGCCACTCTTTCATAAGAGTTGCCTCAATTTCAGAAGCATCGTCCATATGTATGCTTTGTAAATCCGCAGCCATTTCACGAGTCCATTTGGAACGCAAAGGCCTTGTCTCTGTTTTTACTTCAACAGAGGTCATCTTTAAATCTATAGATTTCATTATTTGGGTTCTTCTTGATTTTCTGGAATTACGGGACCTTTACCCTTACCCTTTTTCTTCTTATCATTTGTACCACCTTTGGTAAATTCATCATAAACATCAGGGTATGTATTACCCTCACCATCAACATCATATTTAATAGAGAAGAAATCATCAAAATCCAATAAACCTGATCTATTTAGTTCTAACTCATGTATTTTATTTAAGTGATTATCAATATATTTACTAATATCATCAACAAATAAATTAAAAAGTTTAACTGTATTTTCAGTAAAAACACCGATTGGTTTTTTCCTCTTTTTATTGAATGATCCTAATATAACCTTAAAGATATATTCCAATTTTGGACTATCTGAAATATATTCCTTTGTTAATTTATTTTCTATAAGTTCTGTATTTATCTTAAACTTTTCTTTGTCAAAAAATTGAGGAACTACGAAATCAAAATCTAATAAATCTTGTTTTAAATCACCAACATATAAGTTGAAAAGACGACATATTAAATAGATATAGATATCATCTTTTCTATGACCTTTTACTTTCATATCTTTTAAGTCTATACTTTGACAGAAATTTAAAAAGTTTATCAATATAAGTGTATATATCTCAACAAAATCTGTACTATTTGAGTCACTTACTCTTTTGTATAATGGGTTTAATAATTCAAATGATACATCATTATGATTTGATCTTATTATTAACTTCTCTATATTAGATTGGAAGTCATCATACATTAAAAAAGAATTTTCTGAAGATGGATTCAATATCTTATAAAAGAAAAATGCAAAACTCTTCTCACCAAAAACATATTCCAAATCTTCCTCACTTGTGTTTAAGAAATATTTAACTGCCTCAATCATTCTTTCGGATAAGATACCTTGAAAAATTATTGGTAACATATCCACTCCAAATAATCTGGCATATTCATCTATCTCATCTATGATGAAATCATATTTACCATTTTTATATATACTGCTTAATACCAAGTTGTTAGTTGGTATTCTTTCATATTCGATATTTGCAGGTTGGTTATCAGGAAAATATTCGAAACAAAACCACCATTTTTTATTGAGAAGTGATTTAACTCTTATATCTAAGGAATTTAGATAATCTATTGCAGGATTATAATAATTCTGCATTGCTAAATCAACAAGGTTTATTTCTTGATTGTTTATGGATTTTGGCTTAATGATAAATTCATTACCATTCCAGTTTACCCATATTTTAGACCCTTGTACATCCTCAAATACAATAATTTCATTTTTGAATATTTCATCAAGTAAAGTTTGACTTTCGTTCTCGTTAAGATTTATTAGTTTTCCCATAATATTTATATTTATACATATGATTTTTGTTTTTGTATCATAAGAATATATATATAAAAATGATGTAGTGTCTTTTTAATTGCTAAACATTACATATGTCTATTCATATAATTAATATGGAGAAAATTTTATTTATTGTACCTCATCTATCAACCGGTGGAATGCCACAATTTGTTTTAAAACAGATAGAAATCTACAAAAATAAGTATGATATATATTTAGTAGAATGGGATAATATAACTGGTGGAGTCTTTGTGGTGCAAAGAAATAAGATAATGGAATTATTATTGGATAGATTCTACACACTTAATCATGATAAGTCGAATATATTTGATATAATTGAGAAAATAAATCCGAATATTATTCATTTTCATGAAGTTCCAGAGACATTTATAGATAAATCTAAGTTGGAAATCATATACTCAGATGAAAGAGAATATTTTATAGTGGTTACTACACACTCATCATCCACAAATCCGTCTACCTTTAACTATATAGCAGATAGATATATACTCGTTTCTGAATGGAGTAGGGATGTTTTTGTAAACCATCTTGGCGATGATGTTTCTTGTGAAATTTGGGAATATCCAATAGAGATAAAACAATATGATAAAGGTATTTCTAAAATTGAAATGGGATGGGATTTAAATAAAACTCATGTACTTAATGTTGGTCTTTTCACTAGAGGTAAAAATCAAGGTGAGTTATTTGAATTGGCAAGAATCTTAGGTGATAATTTTATATTCCATTTTGTTGGCAATCAGGCTATTAATTTTGAAGAGTATTGGGGACCTTTGATGAAAGATATTCCGAATAATTGTATTATACATGGTGAGAGAAAGGACGTCGATAGGTTCTATAAGGCTGCCGATATATTCTATTTCGCATCAAATTACGAACTTAGCCCATTGGCAATAAAAGAAGCCCTGGGTTATCAATTACCAACTTTTATAAAAAAGTTAAATACATATAAAAATATGTATGATGGTAAAGTTATTTATATAGTGGATGACCAAATTAAAAATAAAAATAAACTTATAGAGGTATCGGGTAGACGTAGAGATAATCGATCGGATATTAAGATTATACAAATTTCAAGTGAACCTGGAGAAAAGAGAGAAATTGATTCATATAATTCTTTATCATCATTGGGATATAGGTATTTAAGAATTTTAAATCCTCGTTTTAATGAATTACCACCATTAAATAAAATAATAGACGGTAGGAAAGATTGGTATGTTGGTGTAACAAAACCTAATCCAGATGAGTGGGGATTGACATCGGGACATTATGGTGCTTGGCAGGGTCATATGTCTGCAATAATGGCATCATTTGTTGATGAGGATTACTCTTTAATATGTGAGTGTGATTGTCTTCTAAATGTTGATCCAGAATATTTTAGAGATAGAGTAGATGAGGCAATAGAATTATTAGAGAATAGTGACTATAAGATAGTAAGATTTGAGGCACCAAGTAAACAGGTTGAGTATGGTGAAAAAGTATCAGATAATATATATCTGGGTAATATAATGACACTTGGTCATTGTTATATGATACACTCTAAACATAGAGATTGGTACTTAGAAAGATATGATACGATTGGATGGCATACTCCAGACTGGTGGTTAAATTTTGCATTTGAAAGAGCAAATGAACCAATGCCATCATTTAAAAATATAGTATTAACTAAACAGTCGGAAGGATTCTCATTGATAGATAATGTACATAGAGTAGAAAAAAATAAATAAAGTTATGTATGATAATATAATTAAAAGGTTGGATAATAAGGTTAATAAAAGAGAAAGTGGTATTAAAATAATAAACCATTATGTTGATGGTGCCTATTTAGAAATACTTTCGGAATTAGATAAAAATTTTAAAGTTGATATTTTTAAAGAAAATGGTGATTTAGAATACTCATCTGAGTTAAAATCTAACATGTGGTGTAAAACAAATAAAAAGTATTTTGAGAAATATACTTGTAAAGTTACGGATTTAGAAACCGGTGAATTGATATTTGATGAGACTTATAATCCTAAGGGTAAAACTGTAATGATTTCTTTCGATTCGAAATCTCTCGGAGATAACATTGCATGGTTTCCTTATGTTGAAGAGTTTAGAAAAAAATGGGATTGTGATATAATATGTTCCACCTTTTGGAATAGTTTATTTGAGGATCAATATCCTCATATAAAGTTTGTTAATCCTGGTTTTGTACACAATTCTGTTTATGCAGGCTATAGAATTGGACTCTTTTTTAAAGATGGTATTATAGATAAAGAAAAACATAGGAATGATCCTACACAGGTGTCTTTGTTACAGATGTGCTCGGATATACTTGGCTTAGATTATGTTGAGGTTAAACCACGTTTAAGAGTTTCTAATGTTGAGAAAAAAAAGAGAGTTGGTATAGGATTTCATTCTACATCACAGGCTAAATATTGGAATAATGAAATAGGTTGGCAAGAAGTAGTTGACTTTTTAATATCAAATGGATATGAGGTTGTTTCAATCTCAAAAGAGTGTGATGGTTATATGGGTAATTTTTACCCATCCGGTGTTATTCAACTTGGTGAACAGAAAATAGAAGAGTTGATAGATAATATAAATTCTTGTGAATTCTTTATTGGTTTAAGTAGTGGATTAAGTTGGTTGGCATGGGCTAGTAGAATACCGGTTGTGTTAATTTCTGGGTTTACATCAGAAGATTTGGAACCAAAAGATGGTGTTATAAGAGTTATGAACAGTAGTGTTTGTAATGGTTGTTGGTCTAGACATAAATTTGATCCAGGTGATTGGAACTGGTGTCCCGAACACAAAGGCACTACTAGACAATTTGAATGTAGTAAATCGATAACTAGTGAAATGGTTATTAATTCTATTATCAATGAAGGTTTAATAAAAAAGAGAGTCTAATGACTCTCTTTTTTATTATTTTTTAACATTTACTTTTACTCCCATTTTGGGTTTAGTGTCCTTTCCAAATTTCTTATTCTCATTTAATTTAATAGTAACCTTCTTAGATGTTTTAATAATAAATTTATCTTCCCATGGAGTAAATAGATTACCATCTGCATTTACCTCTAACTTAATATTACCTGTTTGACCTTCATTAAATATATTCAATTTTTTAATAGGTACAATACATTTCCCGTTTTTTACTTCACCCTTAAACATAAGAGTCCAATCACTTGACTCTATAATAAGTCGAACTTCTGTATCGTCTTGATTTACACCTTCAACTGCGATATCACATATAAAATCTTCAGACTTATCTTTAAATAACTTGTAATAGTCTTCAGTATCAGACTTCGACTCGTCAATATTTAAAAAGTCTTCAATTTCACCTTCGTCTACTTCGTTAAATTCATCTTTATCTACAAAATCAAGTTCATCATTAGTTTCTTCTTTTGTAGAAAAATTATAAGGATTGAATTCCTGGTTTATCTCTTCGTCTTCTTCAAAATCTTGTTTTTGAATGTGATTAGTAAATATACCATTATCATACTCTTCCTCTTCTCTATAACCTTCTCTATCAGAGAATAAACCTTCTTTAATAAGCTCTGATTTCATTTTCTGTAAATCACTAAATTTATCACCATTGATAAAATCATCAAATTTAAATACATCTTTTTCCATAACATATATATTATTTTTAAATATTAACTTTTACACTTACCGTTTCTTTGATAAATCTTTCGAATTCGTTTATCGAAACTTTAATATCATCCATATTGTATCTAGATTCTTCATAGTCTACACCATTTACTCTACAATAAACTTTTATTAATTTATTGGTTTTTTCTAAACCAATATTTTCATTTACTTTTCTCCAGGGATTTCCGTCTATATAGTCTTTCATGCCATATCCACTACCTCCACGAATTATATTTTCAACTTCTAGTAATATGAAAACTTCATCCCAGGTGAGATCAATTTTTTCCCAGTTTATAGTAACCTCTTCCCATTTTAACCACTTTTTGCCCGCGATTATTTCATCTTCACTCCATACTAAATCGGTATTTAATAATGTTGAATGTTTTATTGGCATTTTATTTTTTTATTTATATATATTACATGTTGGGATCCACTATACTCATCTTTATTTTTTGCTAATTCAGTATAGATTTACTCTAAATATTTTCGCCTACAAAATGTTAACATGAAATTTATTTCGTTTGAAACTAATGATGGTTTATTTAATATATATAAATATGAATTTTAATTTAACCGGGGCCACAGTATCATCAACATATGGTCGAATAGTTCAAGTTTCTTTAGGATCACCAAACACATATTATGATGGATTTGGTAATCTTTTGGATTTAGGTGTAGGTACTTCATCTATCGGACCAATCGGACCTACTGGTTCAGATGGGGTTTCAATGGTTTTTCAAGGTGAATGGGATCCAAATATGCGTTATTTTTATTACGATACCGTTACTTATAATGGTAGTCAATATTTGTGTAAATTAGACTTGGTTGGTAATGCACCTTGGACTTCACCTGATTTAGATATGACATATTGGGAAAAAATGTTGATTGGTCTTTCGGGAACTTCTGGAATTGATGGGACAAGTGGAACTTCAGGAATTGATGGGACAAGTGGGACTTCAGGAATTGATGGGACAAGCGGAATTGATGGAACTTCTGGAACAAGTGGAACTTCAATAAACATTGAGGAAGTGGGTTCGATAACATTAGATATGACAGGATTTGTTAATAGAGTAGATAGTGTTTTATCATTTAGTGCATCAAATAGAACTATCACTATAGATCCAGTCTCATCATCATATACTGTTTGGTATAGGGGTGAAGAAATAGAAATAAATACATCTAAGTCATTGTCGATAGATAATACAAGTGGTGGTAGGTATATAATATTTAATCCAATAACTTTATTATTAGAAGATATTGGAAATCCACCTAATATATTAGAACATTTATTAGTATCATATATCTATTGGGATGCCACAAACTCTAAAGTAGTAATATTTGGAGATGAAAGACATGCATCCCATAGAGATACTCAATGGCACCTTTCACAACATTTAGATGTTGGTGCTGTTTGGAGAAGTGGTGGTGCTATTAATTATACATTAGATGATACTGAAGAAACAACACTTTCAATAGAAGATATTGAAATTGCAGATGAAGATTTGGTACATGAAATAACAAACAATACTACACCATCTTCACCATATCAACAAATATTATCACCAACTGCTTACATACCTGTTTTATATTATAGTAATGATAGTTATGTTCAGATAACACCATCTACAAATCCTTGGGTTTCAGGATCATCATATGCGATGTACAATCCAATTGGAATAGGCGGTACTGGTAGTTTAGTTGAATCTACAAATAACACTTATATAGCATATTGGTTATTGGCAACAAATGATTCAATATATCCTATTAAATTATTGATGGGTAGACAGAAACATTCACAAATAAAGGATGCTCTCGAGGAAACAATTTCCTCATATGGTCTTCCCTTTCCGGAAATTGTACCTACACATAGAATAATAATAAATACTACCAATACTGGAATAAGTATAGCCGATGTTGAGATTATTATAAACCGACAATCTGGGGTATTTTTCTACAACCGGGTAGTAAATGGAAATGACGGAATTGATGGAACATCAGGAACTTCAGGAGTTGACGGAACAAGTGGAACATCGGGAACTTCAGGAGTTGACGGAACATCGGGAACTTCAGGAATTGATGGAACTTCAGGAACTTCAGGAATTGATGGAACATCAGGAACTTCAGGAATTGATGGAACTTCAGGAACTTCAGGAATTGATGGAACATCAGGAACTTCAGGAATTGATGGAACATCAGGAACTTCAGGAGTTGACGGAACAAGTGGAACATCGGGAACTTCAGGAATTGATGGAACTTCAGGAACTTCAGGAATTGATGGAACATCAGGAACTTCAGGAATTGATGGAACTTCAGGAACTTCAGGAACTTCAGGAATTGATGGAACATCAGGAACTTCAGGAATTGATGGAACATCAGGAACTTCAGGAATTGATGGAACATCAGGAACTTCAGGAGTTGACGGAACAAGTGGAACATCGGGAACTTCAGGAATTGATGGAACATCAGGAACTTCAGGAATTGATGGAACATCGGGAACTTCAGGAGTTGACGGAACATCAGGAACATCAGGAGTTGACGGAACATCAGGAATTGACGGAACAAGTGGAACATCGGGAACTTCAGGAATTGATGGAACATCAGGAACATCAGGAATTGACGGAACAAGTGGAACATCGGGAATTGACGGAACAAGTGGAACATCGGGAACTTCAGGAATTGATGGAACATCGGGAACTTCAGGAGTTGACGGAACATCAGGAACATCAGGAATTGACGGAACAAGTGGAACATCGGGAACTTCAGGAATTGATGGAACATCAGGAACTTCAGGAATTGATGGAACAAGTGGAACATCGGGAATAAGTATGGCATCTGGAGGAACAAGTGGTCAAATTTTATCTAAAATAGATTCTATAGATTATAATACACAATGGGTTAATCAGAGAAATGTTGCATTTTCTCCTATAAATGTAGGTATATGTGATACGGCCCCAACTGCAGCAACAACTCAATATTACTACCAAACAGTTGCAGAAGTTACAATGACTATAAGTAAGGTTAAAATGTGGGGTTTCTCAGGAAGTGATAACGTACTATTTGGTATTTATAGAGGAGTTTTTGGTAGTTTAACACTAATAGGACAGGGTAGTGCTCTTGCAGGAATTGGACCAAATGTTATTAATTTAACTGCAGAGGAAGGTCAAAATTTGAACGTTACTGCTGGTGAGGATATAGTTGTTGGGTTTTATCCATCAGGTACTTCTTGGAGAACAATTTATGATACAGGTATATCAGATTCTACATTTGCAATAACAAATACGGCTAATATTTCAACAATGCCGACTTCTCCGATCGGAACCGGAACAGCAGTTAGATTTGCTTGTACATTATACTAATTTTGTAATATATTTTTTAATATATACTTTATGAAACTTAATAAATTTTACGAATTCGTTCAGGATGATTTTGAACCGATAAAATCTTTTTATATAAAAGATGAGTTAAACCCTAAACTATGGGAGGACTTTGAATTAGATTCAGAGGTTAGAAGACAACTGCTACAAATTGCAGAAGACTTTTATAAATCTACGGATCTTGAAGCAGAAGTTAAAGATATTATTTTAACTGGATCGTTATCTAATTATAACTGGTCCGAAAAGTACTCAGACTATGACTTACATATTCTTATTGATTTCAAAGATATTGATGATAATGTTGAATTAGTTAAAAAGTTTGTGGATTCTGCAAAGAAAAACTGGAATGACGGACATGATATCAAAATAAAAGGATATGAAGTTGAAGTTTATATACAAGATGTAGATGAACCACATAAATCAAGCGGTGTATTTTCATTATTGGAAAATAAGTGGAATGTTAAACCAAAGAAAGTTGAATTCGAACCAGATGAAGAATCTTTAAGAGAAAAATCGAAGTCTGTAATGATGATGGTTGATGAAATTGAGGATGAAGTTGATGAGGATAAATATGAAAAATTCAATGAGAAATTGAATAAAGCTTGGGATAAAGTTAAAAAATATAGAAAAAGTGGATTGGCAGAAGAAGGTGGTGAACTTTCATTAGGTAATCTTGTATTTAAGCTTTTGCGTCGTAATGGATATATCGAAAAGATAATGAAATTAAAACGTAAGTCTTATGATAAACAATTTGAATCAAATACTAAAATAAATAATAAATAATGGATATTAAAATATCAGAAATAGAAGAAGTATTTAGAGATATATTTCAGGAAGAAAAGGGAATGGTAAACACGGTTGAAACGGTTTATGAAATGTCAAATGATGAAGATTTCTTGAAACTTATAATATCTATTCATGGCCTAACAACCGAAGATACTTCAATAATACATACAAAATTCATATTTAAAACCGATCTAAATAAAAGACATATAATTGATAACTCATTTATATATTTATATGATATAAATTGTGTATATCACAAAATAGAGTTCTCTACAATAATCGACTTAAAAAAGAAAATTGAAGATGTTATCGAATCTAAAGATTTTGGTGAAGACTTACAAATACTTTCGGATTTTATTGAGGCACCTGCTATGTTCTTAAATTATTACATGAAAAGAGCTAAGATAACTGAATATTCTATATTTGATGTAGAGTATGAACCTAAGTTTAAAACAACACCTTGTGATAAAACTACATTTGATTTTAAAATAAATATAAATGATAACTATCATATGGAATTATCTATTTCTAAAATCGATGCCGATGATAAAGATGATAAAGATACTTATAAATATCAGTTTAGATTTATGGATGAGATTGAAACGGTAGAAGCAGATACTCTTAAGAACTTACATTACTTCATAGGATCTAATATAGCTAAACTATTGGATAAAAAACTAAAAAATAAATAATATGTCAAAAAAAGTAAAAGGATTCGAAGATTTCAACATCGAAGTTGAAAAAGAAAGACTTCAAAAGATTAAAAGATCTTTTAAACCTAATTCTGATCAACAACAATATACAACTAATACAAGAAATGAGTTTGATGAAACGACACGTAAAATAACTACAGTTACAAAGGATGAAGTAGTTGATGATTTAAAATCATTAGAAGAAACTAATGAAGGTATATCTGGTGATATATCTAAACTAATCAAACTTAAATTAGATGGTGAAAATCTATCACAAAAAGACTTTTTAAAACTTCATAATTGGATGATGGAAAATGATAACGATTATTGTAAATCTGTTGATAAACAAATGAGTAAGGATTTAAAAAAGTTAGTTCCTAAAAACACTGAAATAAAAAACGAAGGTCATTACCCACATTTTGGTACGAACTCGAGATTCTATGATAGAGATAATGATTCTGAAGAAATTACAAGGAAAGAAAAGGAAATTTGTTTAAAAGTTTATGAAAAATATAGATTTGAAATGGAATTCTATGATTTGGAAATGAGTTTTATAGATTGGTTAAAAAAATAAAAAAGAGAGTCATTTGACTCTCTTTTTGTTTATAGAAGTTTGTCTAAGTTTAGATTCCTTTTAACACGTTTAGTAATATCACCCAATATGATATCATCTAAATCTTCATGTGTTAGATTATCTATCTTATCCTTATTCTCATTATACCATTCATAAAATATATCACAAGATAACTCAATAATATCCTCAAATTTTATATTAGGTGACCATTGTTCATCATAAGAACAGACTAATATATTTAACATATCATCCGTGGATAACTCAATCGTAAAACAAATATTCCAATCTATTGTTATCCAAAATCCTAACGAATGTATCTTATCAAAATCTTCAGTCTTCATCTAATATTTCATTTATTTTATCTTCACGTATTCTTTGTAATAAATCTGGACTAATATTAGGATATTTATCATCTAATAAATAGATAACTTTAGAACTAGCACAATTAATAGAATAATTAAAATCTATAAGAACCCTAGGACTAAAAGTTGTTTCAAGTTTTAAACTACTTTCAATATCCCTTATGTTTATAAAAACATCATTAAATAATAAAATACTCATATCATCATATCTAAGATAAGGATCAACATATATATCTTGATATCCATAAATACTACCTATTTTATAAATACCTTGTGATATTGGTTCAGAAGTCATTAAAAATGAAGAGGAATCTTGTAGTATGGATCCAATTTTAGAAGAAACAACTAAATTTCTGTAATTATTACTTCTTATTTCATCTAATACTCTGTTTATGATAACTTGATCACCATCTTCTAGATTATTACCTCTTAAATCTAAAACTGAATATTCATTAGTAATTCGTATATTTTTAAATGTTTTAGAAAGTATGGTTGATTTAAATTCATCTTTTAGTTGTCGAATATATTCTTGTTGATAATCAACACATGATTGAATCGGAACATTCATACTTAATTGAACTCTTTCAAGACCAGAAATATAATCACTCTTTCTGAAAAAACCGGAATAGTCAAAAAGATCCATTCCGGAATTTATCATATCCACTATATCCATTATACTCTTTCTCCTGTTTCTGGGTCGTAGTTCATAATTAAAAGTTCGATTCCCTTCTCCTTTTCAACTCCCTCTGTCTTAATTACCGCAGATGGTCTATGAAATTCCTTTGAAGTCCAAATATATTTATCTTTTGGTAAAATCTCTTCTAATAAAGGAAAGTAATAATAGGATAGAGACCATCTTGATTTTGTAGTTTTCAACAACTCTAACAATCTTCTATGTGATTCAACACCAAAAGTGTCTTTATCATCACATCCATACCAAAATAAACGTCTACCATCATCATCGTTTTTAACGTCGTTAAATCGAGCATAAGGTGGGTCTAAATAGATATAAGTATCTTCTGAATCATGTCTTCTGATTACTTCTTCAAAGTCAGAGTTGTTGAACTCAGTGATGTTTTGAAGTCTTTTAGTATATTTGTTTTTCTCAAGCTTGTTTATTAAAATAGAAAGATTCAGTTTATCTTTTTTCTTTTTATATCCAGTGAAACCACCACCTCTTGGATAAACACTTGAGAAAGAAGATGTGATAAGAAATGCATAAATAGCACCTACTTTGAAATCACCAATCTCAAAATCCATATTATCTAAGAAATCGTTCTTAACATAATCTCGATATATGGCTTTATAGAAATCCCATTTCTCTTCTGGTGTAGTTAATTCATTGTATAGTAAACCACCTGGTGCCATAAGTGCTTTTATTTCAACTAAGAATTCTTCCGGAGATGCACAACATCTCATAAGATTTGCTTGGTGTCTGTTTCGGTCATTAAAGATAACATTTTCAAACTCTAAGTCTGAATCCATATAGATTGCAAAAGAACCTGAAAATGGTTCAATGTATGTTTTACAATCTTTAGGTATTTTTGGCGTGATGAATGATTGGAAGTTCGCCTTACCTCCAAAATAGGATATTACCGACATTTTTATTTATTTTATTGTTTTTTCTGTATTTAATTTTACTATTACTTATAGAGACTGCTACTTCGAAAGTTTTCTTTTTTCTTTCTAAATAAACGGTCACATCTTCAAACCAACTAGTCGGTTTGTTGTCCACTTTGTTTGAAGAATTGATCCAAAGAATTTGGTCTTTCAACAACACCGTTTTCTTTATCTCTTATTTCCTTTCTAACTTTCATTAAGATTCGACCTAAATGATTTAATCCTTTTCCTTGACACACACCCCAGAATTTATCATTCCAATCATTAGATTCAACCAATGAAAAATCTTCAGTACTCAATAGAAGTTCTTTTAATACAGGATCTTTGAACTTTTCTCTTACACCATAAAGCATAAAGCCAAGCTTTTTCTCATCCCAGTCCTTTCTAACTTGTATTTTTCTACCTAAAGATTTAACAATTGCCGGACTTGAAATTTTGGCAATCATCTCTCTAAAATCACCAATAGTATAATGCTTACCGTTTAACATTTGTTCATTGTTGCACTTCATCGCTACGTAGTAGTGCTCAACAGAAGGATATACTATTCCCTGATGTTCAACTTTACATGCATGGAAATTCGATAAGAATCTCCAACGTCCTTCAAATTTATCTATCATAGATACTTATATTAAAAAAGTAGTTATTTGTTTTTATATATAGAAAATGAAATATTTGAGAAAATATAATGAATCTTTTAAAATTGGTGATATTAAAATTCAGAAGATTAAAATTGAGGATATAGATGTGGTTGTTGATATGGCATCACATATTTTTTCTAATTTGATGTCATATGATGACAACCAAGATTATATTAGGTCTATTGTCGATTTTGATATATCATGTAAATTAACCAATAATGGTGATATTATTGGGTTCTATCTATTATCACACAAGAAAATAAAAGATAAAAGTGGATTAGAAGGAGTCGCACTTGGTCTTAAAAAAGAGTATAGAGGTAATGGATTGGGTGATAAGTTGAAAGATTGGTTTGAAAATTATGCCAAAGATAATGGTTATGATTTTATATTTGGTCAACATCTAAAGGGATTGAACAATATAGATTCTTGGTTAAAAAGGAGAGAATTATATAAAGAAGACAAACATAGTTATTATACAATAAAATATCTAAAATAAAATATAAAAATTACCAAAACCAGCTACAGTCTTTATAATTATCTTCATAGGACACATCATATCCATTGAGCTCTCTGATAAGAGTTTGTTTTGATTTTGCTCTTTGTATTCTGTTAAGAGTCTTTCTGTAGTGTTTAGGTGCAGTATGATAGAATCCACAAAACTCGTTCCAGAATTTTGAACATAGTCTTTCTTCTATCTCTGCTTCTGTAGAGGTTCTGGTGCAATAAAAATCCGAATAATAGAGATTCTTTAGAGAACGATATTCTTTTTCTCTTAACCAGTGTTTGTTTTGATGTTTGTTCATGAGTGTAAGTTATTTTTTATTTACTTACAATCTGTCTAATAATTTTTTCATAGGTTATCTATTAATAATTTTTCTAAAAAATCTTTTACTTTAAGGTTATTTTCTTCACAATGTTTCTTAACTCTTTGATGTAGCTCCTTTGATATCTGAATAAAAGTTTTATCTGAATTATAATTTTTCTTCGATTTTTGATTAGTTTCTTTATATTTTTCCATAAGGAGATATATTTTTTTATATATACTATATATGAAAAAAGAAATGATTTGTTATGATAAAGATATGTAAAAAGTGTAATACCGAAAAGGAATTTAATGAATTTCACAAAAGTAATGCAATTAAAGATGGATTTAAAAATGAGTGCAAAATTTGTATAAAATTATATAGAGAGAATAATATAGAGAAATATAAAAAAATGGAAAAGGAATATAGAGATAATAATAAAGAAAAGAGAAATAAAAATAATAAATTATATAGAGAAATTGAATAAAATAAAAAAAGAAAGCAAGAACAAGATAGAGAAAGATATATTAAAAACCCGGATAAGTATAAGGAGTTAAATAGAAAATATTATTATAATAATATAGATAGATTTAGAAAAAATCATCGAAACTATCTAAAATATAGGAAAAAAATAGATCCATTATTTAAATTAAAATGTGTAATAAGGACATTGGTATCAAATAGCATTAGGAAAGGCGGTTTCAATAAAAAATCAAAAACAGAGGAAGTATTAGGTTGTTCATTTGATTATTTTAAAAATTATTTGGAGTCTAAGTTTGAGAACTGGATGGATTGGAAAAATCACGGTTTATATAATGGTGAGTACGAAAAAACCTGGCAAATTGATCATATTATACCATTATCTTCAGCAGAAACAGAAGAAGATATAATAAGATTAAATCATTATACGAATCTACAACCTCTATGTAGTAAGGTAAATATGTTTGAAAAAAAAGATCTCATTATCAAATGATAATGAGATCGTTAGTGGAGGTGATGAGGTACTGCTCCTCATGTACTACTCAGTTGTTAATAACTAATCTTCACAGGCTTAGAAAGTTTTTTCTTAAACTTACAAAATATTTAGTTTTAACTCAAACTCTAACAAAAAGGGTTTCACATTTGGTCTGTGTGATACAGCTGGGAGAAATTTTTTATTGGTTCTCTTATACCAATTCTGGAGTGTTAACTCCAATTGCTTTAAGGGTCGCTACTAAGTCTTCACGAGTTCCTACTTCATTTGTTTTGCCATTTACGACGTTACCTCTTAATTTATTAATCGGACACTAGATAACCCGATACCTGCATAACTACTACCAATCTGCTAGGCGATTCTAAGACACCCCCAAGTTGTATTCGTTATTTATCTTAACAAAGATATATATAATATTCTAAATACCTAAAAAAGTTTAATATTTTTTTAAAATGGCATATCATCATCTTCATAATTATAATCACCTGGTAAGTAGAAGTCAATTATCAATAATGGATTACCCTTATTTGTTTCCCAAATATCAAACTCACAATCATAATCACCCATTATATCATTAGATAATTTTTTCAAAACTTCAAAAATTCTTATAACTTCTGTTATAGATTCTTTTCTTTTAGTAATTATTTCTAATTGTATACTAGAATTTGTATTTTTCAAACTCACATTTTTAATACCAGCATCCTTTAAGAAAGCCCTCAAAAGGTAAAGAAGGTGTTCCATATCATCATCACCTTGTGCGTCATCTTGACCCTCATATTCATCTTGTGAACCATAATCGTCAAAGAATTCATCTTCGTATTTATCCTCTTTAATATAGTTGTTATATCTCTTTATCATTTTATTTAAGTTCTATTTTTAAATATGTCTCATCAAAGACTACTTCTTCTCTAAGATTATGTTTTTTCATTATCTCTTTTAGAGATTTTAAAGAATCAAGTATAGTATCGATATCAGATCCTTCTAAATCAAGACACATATATGTTACACCACCATCAACTGAAATAAGTCTATCTAAATTAATTGTTTTCTTAACTTCTTCTAATAAACCTTTATGTTTCTTTTTTGCTTCTAATGATTGTTTTTTATATGATATAATCTCATCTAATGATCTTTTGGTAGGTAGAGAATCCCAATTTACCTTTACTGATGCCTCACATAGTTTAATAAGGAAGGTTATATTTTGTTTCTCTTTTCCAGTATGTTCGTTAAAATACCCAACCGAAACATTTGTACATTCAGGTATATCTTCGATAAATGATGCAGAATCTGTATAAATACCACCATTATCAGGTTTCATTTCCATACCATTCGCATTATATGCATCACATAAAGCATCTGCAAATTCAGGAGAACAACATTCTGTACCCATTTGGTTTGTTATAATAGAATTATAGTTTCTTCTATCGAATGAAATACATCTTTTAACATTTTTTAAATAATCTACACTTTCATAAACATCTGCAAGTGCGTTTGATCCAATTCCACCTCTTTCTTCTCCAATAAAGAAATAGTATAATCCAGGTACATTATGTGCCATCATATAAAGCATAACGGTAGTTCCTGATTTATCATCGGCACCTAAAACCGTATTACCATCAGTTACGATAATCTCATCATCACCTTCTTTTTTAGAGAATAGTGTTGTTGTCATTTGTGTTCTATCTGCGGTATCTAAGTGACAAGTAAACATTGTGTTTGTGTTACCACCTATAATAGTATAATAATTACCTATAATATCTTTCTGTAAAGTAGGTAAGAATTGTAGAACCTCATCTTCATTACCATGTGGGTATGTTTTGGTTACCAATGATAAAAATGTTTTTCTTGGATCCTTAGGAGAATATACAAATTTCTCAACATTTATAGGATTACCATCTTCATGTGGTTTACCACTTTTTAAACTATTATAAAGTTTGGAAAACTTAGTTATTTCATAATCATTTATAATATTTTTAAAGTAATATCTGATGAATTTACCAATCTTCATATCGTTTTTAACACCATTTTCTGTTGTTATATTAAAACACCAATCAACTTTAGATACATCAACCTTAGTTATCTTTAAACCATTGAAATATTCAGCATCAGGTTCTGTCATCCAAAGAAGTTCAAATGCAACGTAATTTCCTTGTTTTTCCAACTTAGTTAGTACTTCAGTAAGTTCTTTTGAGAACTCTATTTTTTGTTCAGCCATATCTTTTTATTTTATTTATATATTAATATCATTTGAATTTATATAGTCAACTTTTACCTGACCATCATTCATACCAGGTTCTTTCTTAACAAACTTTCTCTGACAATATACTACCGGTACATTAGTTTCCCTTTTTGCCTTACTATTCTTTTTTGCAAGTTCTGCAACCTTTTTAATTGTTGTTTCTGTTGGTAGATTATCCATAACTCTGATAACAACATGGCTACCTGGAACACCCTTTGCATGCATCCATATATCCTCATCATCAGCCATATTAAATGTTAAGTAATCATTAGATTTTGCATCTTTACCGATATAAACTATAAAACCATCTATATCCATCTTCTTAACATCAGGAAACTTATTTTTAGACTCATTTATGTCTCTCTTGATACTTTTCAGTTTTTTAACTATGAATCGTTCAACATATCCATTTATAAGTGCATCATTAAAATCATATTTTACTTTCCACATTGTTGAATCTGGATCGTCACTAATACCTAATTTTTCTCTTATCTCAAGTGCTCTAGGTAATTCAAAAATTTCATCTATAAATTTCTTTTTTTCAAAACCTAAACCTCTAAAGATATATCTAAATGCTTGTGTAGGATCTCCTTTACCATAAGTAGTAAGTAATTCTACAAATTGTTTAAAGAATTCTTTATCTTTTTCTAAAGCTTTGAAATATCTTCCATGTTTAGATGTCCAATATTTTATATTTTCGGTGGCCCAATAGCCTAAATTAGTCAATCCTAATAAAGTAACACCTGCCATAAACAATTCAACAGAACCTTCATTTACTTTATTTTTACTTTCAAAATATTTTTTAAATGTGATTATATTTTTCATAGTTTATATATTAAATAAAAAAAACACAAAATAAAAAAAAGCTTCTCTGAGAGAAGCTTTTTTATTATCTTTATACTATTAGTTAAGATTAGTTCAATAATTGTTCAGTATCAGTAACTTGAATAGTCATAAATTGTTTTTGTGGGAACCATCCAACTTCAGCAACCGCATATCTAGATCTTAGTAACATTCTTGGTGCGAAAGTCGCTTCAGAAATAACTGAGATAGATTGTGCCATCAAGTAAGGTACGAAAATAATACCTGGTTGATCTGGGTTATTTTTTCTACCTAAAACGATTCTGTTGTCATTATATTTCATGTAAGGATCAACATAGATAGCGATATCTCCGATAGAACCTACAGGGTATAATTGACCTTGTCCGTTTAATTTAGATTTAACAGGGTTGATTGTGTAACCAGCGATATCTTGTAATGCCGCAGCTAAACCTCCATTTGTGATAAGGTATTGAGCAGGACCAACACGACCTTCTGTTGCGATATAGTTAGAAGCGTGAGCAATTTTCGTGATCAATTTTCTTTGTACCGCGTGAGTAGTTTCACCACCTACAACTCCAGTTGCAGCATAGTTTGTATTTAAATCAAAAATAGTATCTGAACCAGATTTGATAGGAGCACTTGCTCTATTTAAAGAACCCATTTCGAAGATTTTAGCAACGATTTGTTTAGAGATTGTTTGAGACAACTCATTAACAAGGATAGATTCCATTTTTTGAACGATATCCATACCTGTGTTAGCTTTGATATCTTCGATTTCTGTTCTTCTTAAAGCTGAAGTTACTTCAATAGTACCAACTGCGATAGTTTTAGAAGAAATTTTTGGTCCGATAACACCAGCATAACTGTTATCATCTTCTTCTCTTGACATTGGGTAAGACCCTTGTGCAGAACCTGAAGGAACACCACCAAAGTTTGTAGAGAAACCTGGGATATGATCTTCTAATGCAGAGATTAATTCAATTGTTGTTCCTGTTGGTGTAACTCCCGCGATTTGATCGATTTGAGAAACCATTGATGCAGTTGGTGCGAAAGTGTTTCTTGTTACATCAAATCCCCAAGCAGTTGTGAATTGATTAACACCAGTATGTGCAGTATTTGTTTGTCTAAATGCTCTGAACATTGGGAAACCATCGATTCTAGAGAATCCTAAAAACTCAACAACACCTTCTTTACTTGCAGGTTCAGTAGTTGATACAGTAGCACCTAAAGAAGCAGTACCTGTTGCGTTGATTGAATAGAAGAATCTTCCATTTGCTAAACCACCTTGTGTATTTACAATTGTTGAACCAGCACCAGTTTGGATTGCAGCAACAAGATCAGAATTGTTAGTAGTATTTAATTTGAAAACTTGTGGTCTTTCGTCAGAATCACCTAATCTAGTATCATCATATTGGAAATCAATATAAAGTAAATCGATTTTTGGACCCGGAGTTGGTTTAACAGCTACTAAATCCAAACCGATTGTTTGAGCAGCAATTTTCATAGCTACTGGTAATAAGTTTTGACCTACGTCTCCTGAACCAATTGTTCCACCTGCAGTTGTTGCTGCATAGTTACCACCGATTGTGTTACCTGCATAAGCAGCTGGTTGTGGTGCAAATACACCTCCCATACCCGCAACGTTAGATGCGTTTACATATGCATTTTCATTGATTGAGTGAAATTCAGCGTACTCCGACATCCATTCAACTCTATCACCTGTTACTCCCATGTTTTCTAAAACTGGAGCCCATTTCTTAGTTGCTTTCGCGTTGTCTATTCTAATGTGTGACATAATTTTTTTTCTTTTTTTTTTCTTTTTTTAATAATCTATATATATCGTTAAAAAACCTTATTTTTACATAAGTGGATTTTTTATAGATTAAATGTTTTTGAATCTTTCCATAATTGCTGTTACATCATTATCAGACAACTTATCTTCTTGGATAAGAGCTTCATGTGAAACAAGTTTTTTGGATACTGATTCATTTGTTTTAAGGTTTCTTGTTGTCCAAAAGTGTTCAACTTGACCTTCAGTTTGAAGTACCTCAGCTGGGTATAATCTAGCTTGTGAAATGATAGATTTTTTAGCCGATTCGTTCAATTGGTTCCAGATAGCCTTTGTGTTATCAGGCATTAATCTGATTACTCTTTCTTCAAGAGTTTCGTTTTTAGTTGATAATGCTTCAGAGATCAAAGACAATACTTCTTTTTGTGTGAAGTAACTACTTTCGTTTATGTGTAGTTTAACACTATCTTGTTCTTCATTTGTTAAAGCATAATAGCTATCAACTTGTGACTTAGATAAGAATTTCAAGAAATTCAAATCTGATGTTTCAGAAACTTTACGTTTTTTAGCTTCTTCAATTAATTTATCAATAGATTCAGATAATTCAGAATCAGAGTTACCGTTAACTTTATAATCAGTAGCACATTCTTCTTCTTTTTCTTCTTCGTATGCATGTACATTTTCGGGTGCAATTTCTGCAATACCATTTTCTTCGTTTTCTTCAACTTCGTTTTCTTCAACTTCGTTTTCTTCAACTTCGTTTTCTTCAACGATAGTCTCAAAACCAACAGTATTTAAAGTTGGGAATGCCCCTTCCGATTCGTTTAATTTACCACCATTTAACTTCTCAACTATTAATCCTTGGTAGTTAATAGATTTATCTAAATTTTCAGCGATATACTCACCATATGCAATATTATCATCTAAATTTTCAGCAATGTATTCAGAGTAAGCAATATTACCTTCAACATGTTCTGCCAAATATTCTGAATAAGCGATAGAATTATCAACATGTTCAGCGATATACTCACCATAAGCGATGTTTTTATCTAAGTTTTCCGCGATGTATTCAGAGTAAGCGATGTTTTTATCTAAATTTTCAGCAATGTATTCAGAGTAAGCGATGTTTTTATCTAAATTTTCAGCAACATATTCTGTATAAGAAATGTTCTTATCTAAATTTTCAGCAACATATTCAGAATATGCAATGTTCTTATCTAAATTTTCAGCAACATATTCAGAATATGCAATGTTCTTATCTAAATTTTCAGCAACATATTCAGAATAATTTACTGCCTTTTCTAGATTTTCAGCCAAATAATCATTATGTTTGATTAGTTTATCTGTAGTTTCTTTTAATGATTGATTCTCATTAACCATAATTTGAACTTTCTCAGCTAAGTAGTCTAAATATTTAGCTACTTGTGAATTAGTGTTGTTCAATTCATCATAATACTCAAGTAATTGCTCAAGTTTTTTAGGTTCAATATTACCTTTAGTAATGGCGTTCTTAACTTCTTTCTTAGTTGACGCCAACTCTTTAACTAAATACTGAGAGTAATCAGTTAATTGTTGTTTAGTAACAAATTCGTTGTTGTTCATGTTAAATAACTCTTCTGTTTTTGACTCGTTGGATAAATCATATATCCTAAAGTTGGATTTTGGGTTGTCATAACCAAGTGACTCATTAAGAACCTTTACACTCATCTTAGCTGATGCAAATCCTGGATCAGCAACAATGTCATAAGTGAATAGTTTTTTTAATGATACGGTTCCGTCAGATTCAGTAATACCTGCAGCTCTTGATGAAACGAAAATAGGACAACCATCGTCAACTAACGATTTTGCCTCTTTTCCCCAATAAGTGCTTAATAATCTGATTTCACCTTCTACTAAGTTTGATTCTTTTACATAATTAGCCTTTGTAATTACGTGAGAAGCTCTTGAAAGTGAAGTATCGAAAACATCCGGGTGATCAAATTCACCATAGACAATTCCTAAATTGTTCATTCTTTCATTCATCTCCTCTAAAGCAGGAAGGAATTTAGGAGCAGTATAGATTCTTTCGTTACGGTTTTTAACACCGAACTCAGTAAATGTACCACCTAAAATATAATCCTTCTTACCAGTACTTGAACTTTCTCTTATAAGAGAGTTCGTTGAATTTTCTACAATTAGAACTGGTTTCATGAAATAGTTTGTTTTTTTTTGTATAATTATTAGTGTATATATAACTACCAAAAACAAGCAAAATATAAAGGTGGATTTTTTATAGATTAAGAATATCTTATTATTATTTTGAAACTAAATCATTTTTTTTTATAAAATATATAGTGGATTTTTTATATCCTCAATTAAGAAATATGATACTTACAAGAGAAATTGAAATAAAAATAAATGAGTCTAACTATCAATATTATGAAGACTTGGGATATGATATTTCGATAGGTGAAAAAATTAATATACCAGTGGGACTTTTACCAAATGGATCACACTATAAAATAAAGTGTAAATGTGATGGTTGTGGTCTTGAGAAAGAAGTAATCTACAAAAATTACCTTAAATATGATAATGATAATTGGGGAGACTATTCCTGTAGAAAATGTTCTGAAGTTAAAAGAAAGGAAACTCTTAGAAAAAACTTTGGTGTTGACTACCCAATACAAAATAAAAATGTATTATCAAAAATGAAAAAAACACTAGTAGATAAATATGGTGTTGATAATATATCAAAAATGAATAAAAAAGATGAATAAAATAAAAGAAGGTGACATATTTGAATCACAAATAGAGTTCACTGCATCGAGAAATGCAAGAGTTAAAATCGATGGTAAAGAAGTTTTCGTACATAAGAAAAAAACTTTAAATGCACTTCACTTAGATACAGTTAGAATAGAGATATTCCAAGGAGAACGTAAGTTAGAGGCAAAAGTATTAGAAGTAACTTCGAGATTTAAAACACAATTTGTAGGAACAGCACAAGTTAAAAAAGATACAACATTTGTTATACCTGATAATCCAAAAATCTCTGTAGATTTCTATATAAAAGGAAATACTACAGTTGAGAATGGTCAGAAGGTACTAGTTGACTTTTTAGATTGGGAAATTGGTAAAAAGTCACCGAGAGGAAAGGTTACTAAGATATTAGGTTTTGTTGGTGAGAATAATACTGAAATGAATGCGATAATGTATGAATATGGATTACCTGTAGATTTCTCACAAGAAGTATTAAATGAGTCGGAACTTGTTCCGGAAGTTATAACCGAAAGTGAAATCAAATCTAGAAGGGATATGAGATCGGTTACAACTATAACTATTGATCCGGTTGATGCAAAAGATTTTGATGATGCCATATCTATCGATATGAAGGATCCTAATAATATAAAAGTTGGTGTGCATATTGCTGATGTTGCACACTATGTTAAGTTTGGAACAGAACTAGATAAAGAAGCATTTAAAAGAGCGACTTCTGTTTACTTAGTAGATAGATGTGTACCTATGTTACCGGAAAGATTATCAAATGGTATATGCTCATTAAAACCAAATGTAGATAGATTGGCATTCTCGGTTGTTTTCACACTTGGACAAGATGGTAAGATTAAAGATACCTGGTATGGGAAAACAGTTATACACTCAGATAGAAGATTTGCATATGAAGATGCGCAGGAAATAATTGAAGGTTTTGATGGTGATTACCACAAGGAAATAAGACAATTAGACTCTATTGCGAAAAATATAAGAAAATCTAGAATTAAAAATGGTTCTATCGAAATGGGTGGTATTGAAGTTAAATTTAAACTTGCCGAAGATGATAAAAAACCAGTAGGTGTTTATTTCAAAGAACAAAAAGATGCAAATAAATTGATCGAAGAGTATATGTTACTCGCGAATAAGGCAGTTGCGAAACTTTTAGCAAAAGATCAATGGTACAATGTTTATAGGGTACATGATAAACCGAATAATGATAAATTATCCGCTTTAAAAAGTATATGTACAAACTTTGGTTATAAACTTGAATTGAATGAAGATGGTGATGTTTTGAAAAATAATCTTAATAAACTTTTAAGAGAAATAAAAGGAACACCTGAAGAAAATATGATTGAAACACTGGTAACAAGATGTATGTCAAAGGCTACTTATACTATACAGAATATAGGACATTATGGATTAGGGTTTACACACTACTCTCATTTTACTTCTCCTATAAGAAGATATCCAGATTTGATAACACATAGAATATTATTCGATAAACTAAGTAATGGTAAACAAAGAAATCCTGTTAAAATAGAGGAACAGGCAAAGTGGTGTTCTAGTAGAGAACTGATTGCATCTAAAGCACAAAGAGATTCTATAAAGTATAAACAAGCAGAGTATCTTCAAGAAAGACTTGGGCAAGTATTTGATGGTATCGTTACCGGTGTAATGGATAGAGGTATATATGTGGAGATTTCTGAAAATAAGTGTGAAGGATTGATAAGATTAGAAACATTAAATGGAAAATGGACGGCAGATTCGGATAATTACTTTGCATATAGTGCAATAGGTGAACAGATAAGATTAGGTGATCCTATTAAAGTTGTTGTCAAATCTGTAGATTTGGAGAAAAAACAGATAAATTTTACAAAGTTCTAATGAAATCTGAATTAGATGATGATATAAAACATTTTGATTACGAAGTATTGTTAAACAACAATACTTTGGATCAATTTGAGGATTTGATGTGTAGATACAAAGAATGGAAATCAATCAAAAGAGATATTAAACTAACAAATGTTTTAGAATCTGGTAAAAGAATACAATTTGATGTAGAGTCAATATCTATGTTTGTACAACTTGGAAATGTTGAAAATATTCTTTCGATACAAATGTCTGTACTTACTATAAAATCAATGTCTTTTATTCTAAAAGATAATAAAATAGACAAACTAACTTTAAGATGTAAAACTTTAGAAACACCAATGGGTAAAGTTATAGAGGAACTTATAGACAATTCGACAGAAATCGATTTAAAACCACATATTATAGATAATAAAGTAGTTTACTTCTATGTAGATACATATGAGAAAAATATAGCATAAAAAAAGTCACTCAAATTGAGTGACTTTTTTATTATATTAGAATTCAAATTCTGATCCACCTTCATCTGCAGGTGGTTCCGAACCACCTTGTGCACCACCTTCTGGTCCACTTTCGAAGTCTCCACCTTGAGCACCTCCACCGAAGTCTCCACCTTGAGCACCTCCACCGAAGTCTCCACCTTGAGCACCTCCACCGAAGTCTCCACCTTGAGCACCTCCTTCTGGCCCGGATCCATCACCACTACCGGAATCTTTTGCCCAATATTTTTGATTCTCTGCTTTCTCCTCAGGAGTAAGTTTGAAAACATTATCCATTATCCATTCAATGTGGAAATAAGGTTTTTCACCATCCATTACACTAGTAAGTGTAGTTATAGCCTCTGCTCTTTTTGCTAAGTTATTTATTTTTTTCCATTCTTCGAATATTTGATTAGTATAGAAAATAATATCCATTTGATTAAGAATCATATCATCCTCTTTCAGTTCAGGAAACTCAATCAACATTTGTAATTTTAAAGGTTTAACAATAAGTTCTTTAAAATTGGCTCTAACCCTTGATATGAAATTATGAAACTTAATTTCATCCCTAGTCATCTCTGCAGCATCACTAACTAAATTTCCACCTCCACTTTCTCCTTCGAATCTAGTTAAAGGAATTTTAGAAGCCCTTTTAAGTGCTTGGTGGAACCATTTAAGCATACCATCCTCATTTAAATCATGTCCTTGTGGAGAAACAAGTTCCATATTTGGAGTACCTGCATCACCTTCAGGAAACCATATTTGTTTATTATAAGGTAAATGTTTTGAACCATTCATTGATAATGTACCTAACGTATCATCCCACTCAACTTCTTCTGAATAATCATGTATAAGTTGACCTATTTGTTCTTCTGCTCTTTGTCTTGAAAGACCTTTGATAGGAATAGTAAATTTTTGATAAATTGTTGCATTTATAACGTTAAACATTATCTTAGTTTGCTCAAGAATCTTTAATTGATTATAAGGTTTAATAAGACCCTCGACATAAGATGTCTCTGAATAATCATTTTGTGTAGAGTAAGAAACGAAAACTATTTGCGAATCTAAAAATATTCTTCTTAATTGCGGATCCTCAGGGAATTGTATCCATAAGTGACCAACATTTGGTTCATATGCAGGAACAAGTGTTTCGGGTCTAAGTCTATTAAATGCAACAATATTCTTTTTTTTGTCATCATAAACAATCTCTATTGCAACATAACCATCGATTAGGAAATCTTTCATCATATTCCATGCTGTTATACTATCGGAAAATCCATATTTATTATATATTTTTTCAAAATATTCTTGATATTTATCGCTAACTTCTTGTGAGTAATCATTTGAAATTGGTCTAGGTGAACAAAAATCTCTATCATCATTATAAACGATACATTCATCTGCAACAGAACTAACCATATCACGGATCTCATCTTTTATAGAATACTCTCTAAGTATTCTTCTCTTATCACCATATGCCTTATCTAAATAGGGAATTGACTTTCTATTTAAAACAGATGCAACTGCCCTTTGTGAGAAGAAATCATACATAGAGTTACCCTTAGCTGCATAAGGATCTTCGTTTATACCAATACCAACTTGATTTCTGATAATCATATCATCATAGTTCATACCATGGTTTGATAAGGTTCTTAAAATCCTACTAAAAAGACCTTTATTTTCTACTGCAGAGTTCACAAAGCCCATTCCTTGTCCTTCTCTTTCGTTATTATAATTATATGATGCCATTAAAATTATTAAAATTTTAAGTTATATATAAAAATAGTTAACTCCCAAAAAATAAAATAAGTGACACTAATAACTATTTTTACCCATTTCCATACTTCTTATAACTTTTTCTTAATCTTTCTATATGACCTTTCATAACCGAATATTTATCAGATATCTCATTATTTATATCATAGAATTCATTTAACATAGAATTCATCAATTCTTGATTTCTCTTTGATTTAGTCTCTAATTTCTTATACCAAATATCCATAAGTTTTTTTGGATCATAAGTAGCCTTGGGATGTTGTGAGTATAAAAATCTTGGTAATAAATTCATATTTATTTTATGTACCAGTTTTATTTGTATGGCATTATATTCCATTAATGCATATTCAAATCCAAATTTTATCAACTCGGCATACATACCATTATAATCAACTTTTAAGAATGAATCCTTCTCAAAATGTTCTTCAGTAATGTACTTATCAAATATTAAAACACGAACTTCTAATGGTATAAAATTCAAATTTACTGCCATAACAATAATTTGGTTATTGAAATTTCTTTGTTCAACCACAAATACCGGTGAGTATTTCATCCAATTTGAATCATCCATATAGTGAAGAAAGTAAAATCCACCTGTTTGTATATCAGTAGTTGATTTTGAAGTAACCATTTCATCACTCTTAGAGTATTTATCCATCATAAAGAATGAATTTGTTCTAAAATTCTCTTCAATACCATTACCATAAACTAAAAGACTTAATCTTACTTTTTCATCTAATACACCACTACTCATATGTAAACTTTTTTCTTTTATATATAAATAAAAAAAAATCAATCATATGATAAATTCGAAACCTAGTAATAAAAAGTATCATGGAGGTAATTTCATACCAAAAAATAAAGATAAAGTATTAAAACTTAATTCAGAAGGTGGTGTATATTACAGAAGTTCTTGGGAACAAAAGATTATGATTTGGTTAGATTTAAAAGATGAAATATTCCAATGGGGTGCAGAATGTCTAGAAATCCCATATCAAATGACACACTTTGAAAATGGTGACTCTAGAATAAAAGCACATAGATATTATCCAGATTTTTTCTATAGAATGAGAGGAGATGATGGTGTTCTGAAAGAAGTGGTGGTTGAAGTTAAACCGATGAAGGAGTATAAAATGGTTATTGCACTAACAGAAGGTAAACTAACAGTCCCTGATAAAGGAATGAAGAAATTGAAGAGCTTTGAATATGATTTAAAGATGGCATATAAAAATAAACAGAAATGGGAAACTATGATAAAGTGGTGTAAAAAAAAAGGTTATTCATTCATCATAATAACAGAAGATAATCTAAAAAACTTTAGTGTATAAACTTATAATATAGTATTATTAGATATAAAGTTATGTTTATAAATGGTAGTATCCTTATATAATAATTATAAGTAGTTTCTGATATATGATAGAATATGAATTTAATCAAATTAAATACTATCAATAGTAAAAATATATCAATAAAGCTTGAAAAAAGGCCAATAATTGGCCAAATTATAGAGAGTATTTTTAAGATATAAAAAATACCATCAGACTTCCTGATTGTATCGATATCTTTATTTTTGAAGATAATATCTAATCTTTTTTTATTAAAAAAATGATATATTTCTGAAAATATAAAACTAAATATTATAATATAAAATGTAACTATCATATATCCTTTATTGTTATATCATCTAATGATATAAGATTATTCATTTGATACTCAGTTATTCTAACTGACTTATCTTTTTTGATTATGTTAAAAAGTGAATCTTCTACAAAGACCTCAACTCCGTCACCGACGATTCTATCATACTCATCAGGTACAGTATCAGACTCTCTACCCTCATAAATTTTACTAATATAACTCAATCTTTCTTTAAAGTCTAAATGTAGAGAACATCCGGAGGGTATTATCACCGATCCTCTTTCAGACTCTTCCCAAATTTGTAAAATAACCTTGTTCATAAAAATAATTTTATATCATTTATATGAAAATATACTTAAAAGTTTTATTTATATTATTTAACTCTTAATTTATATACAAATGGAACCTTCACACCTTTTAAATCCGGAATACTAGATCCTTCTATTTTAATCAAACCCTTATGTTTTTTCGATATCGACTTTATTTGTTCATCAATATTATCAACAGATGTGAATGCAATTGAACCCTTCTCTGCGACTTTCGATTCCATTCTTGATGCAGTATTTACAACATCACCAAAGAAATCTAGAAGCTCTACATTTTGTATTCTACATTTTTTTGCAGTCATTTTACCAGAACATATACCAATTCTAAGTGGTAGTTCTTCTGTATTTATAACATCAACTGCAAAATCGATTGCATTCTCCAAAGATTTTTCACTTTTACTGAAATAAATCATAAATGCATCACCAATTGTCTTAACAACAAATCCTCCTCTTTTTCTTGCCAAATCATCCATTATTTTAAAATGTTTATCCAACTGAATACTCATTGTTTTTGCATCATCAGACCACATACTAGAAGATCCAACAACATCTGTGAAAAGCATTGTAGGCGAATCACCACCAGGATACTCACTCTTATTCTCTTCATAGTTCCGTTGTGCGTCAGTAAGTAACCTATCAGATCTCTTATTTGTTTTATCATCAGAATCGTTAGATTCGAATACTCTAAAGTCGTTTATCCATCTCATATTATTATATATAAATTTGTGATAATGTAAAATTATACTTATATTTGTAAGACAAAAAATAATATATTATGAAATCAATAAATATAAAAGAATATCAAGGTAGAGTATTTGAGGCAAAAGATAATTTTTTAATAGAAACCGTAAATGGTGAAAATTCAGTAAGATTAAATAATCCATCAAACTTTGTTGATGAGAAACTTGCAGAATTTACAGGTAAGAATATAAAAGTAGAGATTACAATAAATATTGTAGAAATACCTTCTTAATCTTATATCTTCTCAAAGCACTTTTTGAAGGATTTATACTAATAGCAGTCATTCCAATACTTGGTGGAAGTATTATGTCATATGTAAATAGTTTAATCATAAAGAGTGTAAACCCATTCCATCATTAGACCCTTCTATAGATATTAACCTTATTTGGTGGTCATTATCACCCTTCTTTTTATATAAGTCATTATAACCCTTCGCAATCCCTCGCTTAAATATTTCCGTAAAATATGCGAAAGCATTTACTGATTTTTCCTCGTTAAAATTATACCAGTTTTGAAAAACATAAAGTAGTCCACTTTGATAACAATCCATTTTATCATCATTAGACCAGTATCTCATTTTTTTGATTGTCTTTTTTGCAAGTAGTTCTAACATTTTTTGTGCAGGTCTTGTAAGTCTACCTTGTGCCTTACTAACCACTAATTCTATATAAAGTTCTCTATTATTTAAATACATTAAATTAAGCATTATTTTTTTGTAATCCTTATGGATTTTTTATACTTTCATGTTATATAACAAAAAGTCAAAAAAGTTTATAAAATAAAAAATCCCCTAATAGGGGATTTTTAAAAATATCAATATGAATTATAATTTAATTCTCTCATTATATTGTGTTTCTTTTATAGCATATAATTCAGAATCTAAAACTGATTTCCTCTTTTCTAAATTATTAAGTGCAGTTGACAATACTTCAGATTCACCTACCATTTTAATAGAACCTTTAAGTTTATCAATGTTAAAATTAACGTCTTCTAATTTAAGAGTTATTTCTCTTTCTTTATCTTCCAATCTTCTTTTAACAATAAGTTCTTTACCTAATTTATTTTCATAAAAGTAAGTTAAGTCATAATTAAGTTCATTCCTTACTTCATTAACTAATTCTAATGCAGATTCATACTTAAAAAATGAATTACCATATCTCTCATCACATCTATATAAGAAAGTTGTATTTTTATAATTAAATGCAAAACATTCTAAATGTGGATTAATTAAGTTATTAACTCTTTTAACCACATCTAACTCAACAAATTTATCAAGATTACTAGAAACTTCTAATAAGATTGGGTAAAAGTTTTTATTTACAATTGGAATAATAGGAGAATTGAATAAACTTTCTAAAGTTGTCTCATCATTCATCTCATCATCATTGATAAATACTTTACCTTTTTTACCAACTGATAAACCAATTGTTAAGTACTCGGAAATTTTAAAATTAACTCTATCCTCTGTGACAGATGCATATTTCATTGCAGTCTCTAACATTCTTAAAGATCTCAATGTTTCTTCATCTTTAACATGATTTTCAACTAATGTCTTTTCGATAACACTCTCACTTAAAAGGAACCAAGAATCTTTAACTAATGCAATGTGACCCTCTTCAACAGATTCAACTATTGTGAAAATAGACTCACCTTTACCACCACTTAATAAATTTGATTTTTGTTCAGGAGATTTTGTTAAATTATGAACGAATAGTTTAATCTCAGGTACCCAATCATAAACCGAAAGTTCGTTTAATACTTTAGACATTCTATCTTGATCAGTTTCAAGGTTTATAGTTTGTAGAAGTACATTAATAGGTTGTCTATATAACTCACCACTATTCTTAGTGTTAAGAACATTGTAAAGGTTTTTCAACTCATAAAGTAACTCGAAGTTCTTCATATCGTCGTTCAACCCTTCTAAAAGAGACTTTACACTTTTATCATAAGTATAAGGTTTAAGTCTTTCGTTTAACGAATTAACAATTGTTTTCTCTGATGCAGTGTTACAAGCATTCATATGTCCCTCAACTATCGTAGAGATCTCATCTTGTTCAAGAGAAAGATTCTTTTTAAAGTTAAACAATTCAAGTTTAAGATTCTTCATATTTTTAGATATTTTTTTTATATTATAGAGTATATATTAACTACAAAAAGCCGTTTTTTTCTATTTTTTTTTATTTATTTGTATCTCTTGGAGTTATATTTTGTTGCCCTGTAACCGGATTGATTGAACTACCACCAGCACGTTCTCTAGATTTTAATATATTATTGAACCATCTACTACGTTTTGGTACAATTGCATAACCGTCTTCTCCAAATGTTCCATATATATCATTTGGATTTACACCATTTGTATTATAGAAACTACCGGTTTGACCGTATCCTGGTAAAGGATTATTTGGATCAAAGGGTCCATTTATCCAAGGTTGTTCAAAGTAATCAGAATAACCACCAGTAATTTCAAATCCATTGGCATCTTTCATACCAGATCCAAATTCTCTTGGATAACCAGTATCTGTAACCCGGTCTCTTCTAAATGCAGGGTAGTATGTTTCCACCGTAAATGATACCTTCAACTTTATATTATTATCACTTGTTAGATTTTTTTCTCTACTCATTTCAATGGTATTTGAATCTGGCATAACAATTACTGCATCAATATTCATGAAATTGTGTTCAAAATACATGAATTTATAAATCCAAAGTGTATCTAATATAGCCTGACTACATTTAAAAGTATCGACCTCGCTTGATAATGTTATTTCTAAATCATAATTTACAGTTATTGGAATTGCCCTAACTTTACCTAAGACTTTTCTAATCTCCACCTCATTCTCAATAACCATCCTCAACCAAACGTTTGGATTGGCAAATTCATCAGATTTTATATTAAAACCAGTCATTGTTAAATGACCTCTTGGTATCATATCGGTATTTAATTCGACAAACCTATTTTCAGATACTATATCATCCGAAAATGAGTCTAATAAGAATCTCTCATCACCAGTAAGTGAGTAGTATATAGGAACTTGTACAAAAACATCACCAGATGTAAATCTATTTGTCCATTTTATCTGACCCTCTAGCGTATCTAAGACACAAACTGTTAAGTCTCTAAAGAATACATCTTCAAAATTAAAACTATCTCCAATCATTCATTATATATTAAATAAACTTTCCTTCTGCATAACTATATATCATGTGATAAATAAATTTTAAATATGTCAGTAAAAAGTCTAATACTTTGGGAAAGATGGAGACCCAAAAAAATAGAAGATATAATTCTTCTTCCAAGAATACGTAAACAATTTGAAAATGGTATAAATCAACATTATATATTTTATGGAAACTATGGAACAGGTAAAACAAGTTTAGCGAGAATACTTATTGGTAAGTATAGTAAAGAGACACCATTCTTAGAACTAAATTGTTCTTTGGATACATCTATAGATGTCCTTAGAGAGGAAATACAAAATTTTTGTAAATTCACACCAATGTTTGAGTCTAATTCAGATATTAAATATGTATTCCTGGATGAGTTCGAAAGAGTTTCTGCACAATTCCAAGATGCATTCAAAGCATTTATAGAAAAGTATAACAATAATGTTAGATTTATAATAACTACAAATCATATAAATAAAATAACAGAAGGACTAAAATCTAGAATTAAAACTATTGGATTTGATTGCATAGGTGCGAATGAAGAAAGGTATCTAAAAACCGAATTATATAAAAGAATTCAAAATGTGATTCTACCTAAAGAAGGGAAAGAGATTTCTAAAGAGAACTTAGGATATATTATCAATAAGAAGTTTCCAGACTTTCGTAATATACTTGTTGAAGTTCAAGATTTCATCGAAACTGGTGAGATAAATAATGGTGTTAGTAACGTATCCAGTAAGGTCAAAAATGATCTTTATAACTTTCTATATGAAAGTGGAAACTATGAAAGTGTTTACCACTTTTTAATGTCAAACTTTGGTCAGGAGAAAATAGACTCAATGATTAAACTATTGGGTAAACCATTCATCGATTGGTCGATTGAGAATGGAAAGGATGTTAATTTATTATTTAAAGTAGCAAACACTGTTTGTGAATATACATTGATGATGGAATCTTCCATAGATCCCATCATAGTCGGAATATCGTTTATAGGAAAAATAAGAGAGATAATTCATGGTTGATATTCATTTTATATAATTTTATATTAAAAAATATAATCAAAAGTTGGAGTGATACTTTGGTTAGTTTCTTCCATAAGAGATTTCATTTTTTAATATATAAATTATGGCAAACTATAACTTTATAGATTTTTATCTTGGATATCCCGAACACCCAAGATTTGTCGATAAACGACTAATAGAGGATGATACTATAAGGGTAATTGTTCAAAAATGGGAAATGATATTATTCACAAATAAAGGTGAACTTTTCTTTGACCCAGAATTTGGAGGCGATTTACCATATTACTTACACCAAACAAGGTTATCCGAGAAGTCAATAGAGGATGATTTACGAAGTCAAATATCAACATATATAAAAGAATTAGATTCCGTGCCATATATATTGAAGGTCTCATTCTTCGAAGATCCGGAAAGACACCAAGAGTATATGGAGGTATTTTTTCAAATAAGGGATTTGGATGTTTATTATGTAGTTTCTTAATTAACCATATTATTTGTAAAAATATATCTCATTTAGAAAATCAACATAACTATGTATATTTTTTTCTTTTATCTTTTTTGGCAAATCTTTGAAACTAACATCGGTCCATTCTTTATCAAAAACCCATTTCATATTTTTAGGTGCTTTCTTTTTAGAACCATACTTATTGCGCATAGCCCAAATATATTTAAATTGTTGTTTTGATTTAGTTGGCATAGTAAATAGTTTATTTTATAGGACAATGTTTTGCACTATAAATATAGTCTTTATTCATCTTTAAATGAACTCCCATCGATTTAGCCGCAATTTCAATATCCTCCAAACACTCACCATCTGCACCACCAACAAGAATAACATCATTAACTTCATTTAATCCTTCGTTTAAATTTTGTGCATCAACAACCTCTGTAAATAATTCATGTAATTTCTTTGGTATGTGATACCAAACATGATTGTTACCGACATAGACAATAAGAGTACCCTCCTTTGTAGGAAAAACATCACCTATTTTAATATCATCTGAATCTTCCTTAGATTTAACCTCTTTATATGTATCTTCGGATAATACCTTTTTATAAAAATCTGCATCAACATCATAGTTATATCTTTTCTCGATTAAATCGATTTGATTTGGAAAATCATATAAATCATCATGATCAGGAACTTCTGGATCCTCATCGTATAAATAATCTTTATCAACATTTTTACCATCTACATGATTATCCCATATTTGGTATACCCTATTAAACCGGTTACAATATTTTTTCAACTCTTTAACATAATTATCCGTGAAAAATTCTTTAAATGATTTTTGTACATCAACAACAATAAGAATATCTTTATTTGTATGGCTTTCGAAGGTTTTTAGGTATCTCATTTACTATATATTATTTACATAATTTGATATTTTTCAAATATCTTCATAACCACCATATAAACCACCATGATCCATAGAGGATAAGATATAATCTTTAAACTCATAAGGGTCTACTTTCCAAGTATCCTTTATTTTATCCTCTATTAACTTATCACTAATAAAGTTTTCAAATAGTTTTAAATTTTTCATGGTTTATATATTAAAAAAACTCATCATTTCTGATGAGTTTTTTTTATTTTTTTAGATTAAAGTGGAAGCTCTTCTTCATCTTCTTCTTGACCTTGAGTCTGTGCCTGTGGCTCTTCGAAATCACCTTGTGGTTGAACTTCTTCTTGACCTTGTGGTTGAACTTCTTCTTGACCTTGTGGTTGAACTTCTTCTTGACCTTGTGGTTGAACTTCTTCTTGACCTTGTGGTTGAACTTCTTCTTGACCTTGTGGTTGAACTTCTTCTTGACCTTGAGTCTGTGCCTGTGGTTGAACTTCAGTTTGTATCTGAACTTGACCCTGACCTTGAGCCTGTGATTGACCTTGTGCACCACCCATTAGAGCATTACCCGGTATTTTATCAATATCAGTATTATTCAATGTGATATATTTAACAATCTCTTCTGCAATATCAACATCACCGAAAAATTGACGAAGATTTTTACCTGTCGTTTCTTTTACTTTCTTAACATAAGAATTTATTAATGATTGTGGAATATCAATCATTGTTTTAACCTTATATAAATCGTTCACTTGTAGAACAGATTCTTTAATTATCTCTTCTCTATTCTTTTGAACTCTAAAACTTTCAAATTGTCTGATATGTTTCATTCTTTTTGTTTAATTTTTTATATAGTTATATATTAAGTAAAAAATATGATTTTTTTCACTTTTTAAAATTCCATTGTAATATATTATACTGTAAACCTATACCTATTTGTACACCCGTGACTGGAAGTAAAGTGACAGGATTTAAACCAACACCATAACCACCGTAAACACCAATTGCCCATTTTTTAGGCGGAAAGTATTTTTTCAAAACGTCGGAGTCTTTTGGATCAATTAAAGCACCATCTAATTTAGATGGTTTAAATCCTGGATAATCACTTTTAACAAAAATCTCCAATATACCATCTTTATTTTCAGTTAAGCCAGTAGATAATTCAATGTTAAATTCATCTTTAGTAATAGACATTTTAGATGTTGATATGTTAAAGGAACTATCAATATTTACATCAAAATTACCCTCAAGTAATCTATAGTTTTTTGATGAATATTTATTACTTAAATCCCATTCGAAGTTTTTTGTAAAAGTATTACCATCCCATTTACCAGGACTTGTAGATTTTATTTCAATATAAGTAGTATCATGAGTTATACTAATAACGGGTCTTATAATCACAATTGGATTATCCTTTAAATATTTAACCTCTTTTGATAAATTACTATTAAGACTATTCAAATTACCATTTTCTGATATAAGCACACCTTTCTCATAAACAAGTTTACCATTATCATCACGATATGTTCTAATAGAATCATTTAATGTGAATATATTCTGATTAAGTGTATTTAATTGACTACTCGAACCACTACAAGAACGAATAAATAAAAACAGTAGGATTATCAATACTATTACTAGTATATTTCTCTGTGTTGAAATTTTCATAAATTTTTTATAATTTATTTTATATATCAAAATATTTTATATATATTTGTATAAATAAATAAAAGACTTATGCAATATAAAAGACTTATCTGTTTCGATTTTGATGATACACTTTTCCACACACCTCTTCCTGAAGAAGGTAAAATAGTCTGGAAAGAAAAAACAGGAACAGAGTGGCCACATAGAGGATGGTGGGGTAAACCAGAATCTATTGATGATGATATCTTTGATATCCCAAAGAATGAATGGACATACCAAAGATATTTAGAAGCAGTTGCGGATCCAGACGCATATGTTATTATGGCAACCGGAAGATTAGATAAAGTTCCTGGTATGAGAACTAATGTAGAAAAGATTCTAAGGGATAATAATATAGAGTTCGACGAAGTACACTTAAACTGGGGAAGTGATACATTTATATTCAAATGTAACCTACTTGAAAGAATGATTACAAAAATGGGTGTGGAAGAATTAAAGTTCTATGATGATCGTGAAGCACACTTACCAAAGTTTGTAGAATGGGCAAAAGAACTTGATATTAAAAGTGAAATTATAGATGTTGTCAATAAAACCACAACAACTATATCAGGGATCTAGTATATAATATATAATAAAAAAAGAGATAAATACAATATGAGTAAAACTAAAGAACAAGTAGAGTCTAAGGTTGAGGAGATTTTATCAAAACCTTATAGATTAGAACTTCACAATGATGATCACAATTCTTTCGATTGGGTAATCACATGTCTTATGAAAGTATGTAAGCATCAAGAAGAACAGGCAAACCAATGTGCACACATAGTACATTTTAAGGGCAAATGTGACGTGAAATATGGTGATTACGAAACAATCTCAACAATGAAAGAAAAGTTATCAGTATCTGGACTTTCAGTAACTATGGAAGCAAACTAATTAAAAGGCCACTCATTGAGTGGCTTTAACTTTTATTAAACCAGTTTATACCACTAACATTACCACCAGTATTTTGTACTCTTGATTTAACCTGTCTTCTTACTTTAAGTACTTGACCATAATCGAGACCCTGTACATAATCCATATTTCTCATACATTCATTTACATAGTTCATAAATTCCTTTGGACTATACTTATTACCCCATTCTTCTACTAACTCTTTAAACTCTGGTTTATTAAATATAGAAGTGGCATTAACTATCGTCATAACAGTATCATCATGACCAACATCGGCAGCATATCTTGTATTACCAGCACTTGTAGTATGTTTAACGAATGTCGTAATCTCACGTATGTTATCTTCATTTGTTATATGAAAACCTTTACTATACATAAGATCTTGATAATCCTTAACCATCATATTCTTATTTTCACCAACTTTAAGACCAACCTTTTCTTCGGTAGAATCTATTCTATGTTTATATCTAACAAAAACAGATGAACCGTAGTTATTATTACCATCAAAAACATGTGGCATTTCTGCAAGTAAAGTATTACCATAATTATTTAACTCCAAAACAACTCTAACATTCTCAGGATTTAAATATTCAAATACTAATAAATAAAGAATTTCAGAAAGTTGTTTAACCGAAACAAAGTTATTTCTAAACATACCAACTTGTTCTAATCTAAAAAAGTCAGTTATAGATTTATATTTATGTTTTTGTTGTTCTATTACATCAATTGGTTTCTCAGAAACCTTAAAAATATTTATTATAGAGTAATCTTGACCAAGTCCCTCTGATATATCAACCGATAACACAAATTTATAATCTTTTCGTCTTAATGGTACGAATATTCCATCATCGTCAATCCATTTTAGGTCCTCATATATAAATTTCAATTTATTTTTAAATTCTGATATCTCCTCATATTTATAATTTCGTTTAGATTTTAATAACTCATCAATTATTGCCTCATTCAAAAGTGACTTACTACCATTTATGAATCTCAAACCATACTCTTGATTGAACGCATCTTCACCACCGATATCCTTTATCGCCTCATCCTGCCAAGTAGTCAACTCTGCAATGGCTAATATAGAAGTTTCAAAACCATTTTTATCTATGAAATGTATAGACTTTACCTGTTCATCCGTACATTTATCATTATTAAATACATGAATAACATCTTTCTGTTGATCCATATTAAACTCAATTTTAACCTTTGTTTTCTCACCATATTCACCATTCACTAAATCAAAGATATCATCCTTAGTAACACCATACTCATAAAGTTTATGTGGATTTAATCTTATATAAGTAACAAACCTACCAGGTACTTGATACCAATAAACTCTCATTGGTTTATAGTTATTCTTCAATGGATCACCATCAGGTCTCTCTGCATCAATAAGTAACCTATGAAATAAATTCATACCATTTGGAGTTGAAGTTATTATAATTTTAGAATTCTGTACTGCAGATACGGTCGGAAATGCCGCCGTATAGTACGGTTCAATAATATTCGATGGAATATGTGCAAACTCATCTAAGTAAAGAACATCAATCGTAAAACCGATCGCAGGAGTCTTAGATCTAGCAGATGTTTTTATTCTACAACCATTCTCGAATGTTAGTGATTTCTGGTTCCAAGTCTTAACACCAGGTTTTAAAAAAAATGGTAGTAATGTGTATATCGATTTAACCTTATCGACAATCTCAACAGCAGTATCACCCTTATTCGCAACAATCATACAGTTTTTATCATTATTAAATAATATTGTATGTAGTATGAAAATTGCAGAAGACACGGTTTTACCAACCTGTCTTGATGCCATAAGTATATTAAATCTATTATTTACAAAATTATCTAATATTTCTTTTTGATAGTCCCTAAGAGTAATAGAACCAACAGATCCATCTTCTCTTTTTGTCTTACAATACTTTTCTGTAAAGTAATGTATATCTAACGCACATCTTACGTATTCTTGTTGTTCTTCAGGTGTCATCCTGAAAGAGACACCGGCTCTTCTGATACCGACCTCACTCTTCATCCAAGGATTTTGATATCTCTTAACAACAACACCATCATTTATCTTATCAGTGGCCTCATCAACAAATTTAGTAGTAAATACCATTTGTCTTTCATCATTTGACTTCACTGCCATATATATACATTTATTTTTTGTATATATAAAGTAGTAAAAGTGGAAAAAATACACTTTTTTCAATTTATATATACAATATGGGAAGAAAATCGGGAGTAAATAAATTAAAAGTTGGTTTCTCTGTAGACATAGAGACTTACAAAGAGTTTGAACAATATTGTGAAGAGAATTCAATTAATAAATCAAAACTAATGGATAAGATTCTTAAAAACTTTTTAGAAAAAGAAAAAACTAAAAATAATCATATAAACCATGTCTAAAAAAGAAGAAAATGAAAAAAATAGAATAAAATACGAATTTGACGAAATACAGTCAGAAAACGGTGATTTCGACTTTTCTAAACATCTTGCAAGACCAGAGGATCTACCCGATTTGGGAGAAATTGAAATATATGACTATGATTCGGATTTAACAGTTGCAAGTCAACAAGCAATGGATGTTGTTGAACCACTTGTAGATTTATACTTAGGTGATGTTCCTAAATTAAAAGAACATCCTTATATAAAAAGTAAAATGAAAGAGGATGCTATGGTTTATGCAGAAGCAATCTTCTTAACAAAGATGACTAGAAAGAATTTACTTACACAAATGAGGCAAGTTGATAATGGCGATAATTCTGCAAGAATGCATGAAGTTGTCAATCAAACAGTTGGTCAAATAAGAGAAAATGCCAAGTTTTTATCTGGACAAAAGACCGAATTGGAAAAGTTCTATAAAACACTTAGAAAGGATTTAGGATACGAAGAGATTGAACAAGAAACACAAGTATCAGAAGAGATAGAGTCAAAACCAGAAGGTGAGATAACTGATAATAGAAAATTGAATGATATGATTAAGATGGCAATGTTGAATAAAGAACAAGATAAGAATAAATAGTCTATTTCTTCCAATTAAAATTCTCAAAAGTCTTTATCATGTTATATTTTATTACAACCTTGGTAGTTGAAAATCTTTTAACCTTGTTAGTACTAACAAAATTAAAATAAATATTTTTATTCTCAGATTTTAATAAATCAATTATCTCGGATTTTATATCAGAATCACTATTATCAATAATAAGTTGTAAAAGGTTATTACATTTTATACCAAGACTTATTGTATTTTGATCATCATCATAGAAGTAAATATCATCATAACTTTGAAGTTCATCGTCAACAAATTTATCACCATCTGTTTTCATTCCAATTGAATGTTGTAATAATAACCTAATCTTTTTATGTGATATATCATCTAAGTCTCTATTGTAAAATGTATCTGATATAAAATAATATTTTTTAATAAAAAGACCAACTTCCTCTAACTTATTCTCAATCTTCTTAATTATTTTATCATAATTTTTTTTATTGTTTTTAGAGCAAATAAAATAGATATCATCATTTTTATTTTTTAAGTGTATTAAGTTATCTATATTAATATCATAATCAAGTGTTTCTATTATATCAGAATTCATAAATTCCTGCATAGAAAATGTTAGATCTGTTATATCTATATTAAGATTTTTACACTTTATTTTAATACTATTCATTAAATCATCCGGTAACCAATAAGATGATCCACCAAAATATATAGAATTTTTTTTACTTTTGTATATTCCACTTCTTATAAGGTTAAAGTCAGAATTGCTAATTTTGAATACTGGAAAATTTGGACTATTCTTATCAACCAACCAAACCTTGCTATCCATGACCAAGATAGTCTCTATGTCAAAAAAATGTGCATTCATAGTCTAAAATTTGTTACTTTATATTTTATTTCATGTGGCATAACATCAAATCTACTACCCTCATATTCTTTATCGAGCCAAGTAACACCACCACTAAGTTCATTATCAAAACTTATACATTTTGGACAATTTTTAGGTGGTGATTTAACATCTTCATTACCAACCATATCACTATCAGTATAAGAAAATGTTGCCTTACACCAAGGACTACTACAAACCGCCAATTTATTATCCATAAAGTATATATAAAAAAATAAAACACATTATTTTATGTGTTTTATTTTTTATTATTTTATCATATTTTTACTTAATGCAAAATCATAAAGTATAGGTAAATTAAGATACTTACAATAATTATCTCTTATTTCACTTATTTTTTTACTTCGCTTTACTATGTTAATTATCAACATACCATACTCTTCTTGAAAATCTAAATAGCAATCACACCAAGGTTTACTATAATTATCTAATGTTCTCCACTCCGTATATCCACCCGTTAACCAAAATAGAGACTTCTCAGGTGTTATGTTCTCTGTATCAACTTCACCAAGTTCTAAATTCCATATATTATCATCCCAATCAAATTTTCTCATTAATAGGACAACCGCCTCTGCTATATCACTGGTTAACTCATTACCAATTTCAAAAAAATATATATTTTCTTCTTTAGTAATTCTAACGATTCCATTATTATAGACATCGTTTCTCCCAACCGTTTTTAGAGCAACTTTTCTCCTTTTCATAGTTATTTGTTTATTTTTTAGATCATAACTTGATTCCCTCTACCCATTTACCATTAAAATTTCCGTTTTCAAAGATTCCATTTTCCCAAACACCATGAAATGAACCCCCCTTAAATATACCATAGTGCCAATCACCAGAGTAGAAGTCACCACTATACCATATTATAGTATTATTTCTTAATTCGAGAATTGCGTTCTCAAACTCAGAATCTATAAGCCAGTATAATTTATTTGATATTAGTATTTTATTTATTTCACTTTCATTGGTAAAGACTTTACCATTATGTTTTAATTCGATATATCTCATATTGGAGACTTTTTTTTATATCTTATATATTCAATATTATATAATATAAAAATCAATAACCTTATTTATTGTCTTTTTTTAGAGATTCTATAATTTTTTTTTTATAATCGTGGATTTTTAATAAATTTTGAATATTATTTTATTTAAAAATTAAGTTATTGATTATCTAAGAAGTCTTTTTCTTCTTTGGTTATAGAATCAACACCATATTTAGATATCTTTTCTAAGATAACATCAACCTCTAAAATAATTGGAATTTTAACCGGTTCATATACCTCTACTGCCAATAATTCAGGTAAGAATTTATTAAATAATCTAATTGTCTCAAAATCATCAATTTCAAAAATATTTTCTTCAACAAGATTGAACGCAATTAGTATACCATCTTTAGTTAACCATAACTTTGCATATGTTCTTTCTTTAAGATTTAAAATACTATCATACATTAAATTATACCCAACGCAGAATTCTTTAAGTTCATCATCACTAAGTATCGTAAGGTCAACGCAAATTATATCTTTCATATTTTCTTTATTTTGTTCTACAAATATAGTGAATTTTTTCTGATTAAAAAAGGAAAACATATATTAAAACTTTAATATATACCAAAAAATAGATTTTTAATAATGAAATATATTAATAGAAGAGAAGATTTTTTAAAAAATTATAATAATATTTTAAAAATTAAAGATAAATATACAAATTCCGAAAATATTAAAACCATAAATGAAGATGTAGTAGGTGGTCCCTTTGTCAATAATGTTGGTTGGGGTGATTCATTATTAGGTAGATTAATAAATTCAACATTAAGGAAAGCCAAAATAGGTGCAAATCTTTTAAGAATAAAGTCAGTTGAACAAAGACTCAGAGATTCAATGGATGATATTTTATTAACCTCATCAGTTGCAGAGTTGGACGAAAATGATAAAAGACTATATGCAAAGGCTTTAATATCAACATATCTAATAGCTCTTCAAGATGCTGTAGAAAAGGGTGAAGCAAAGATTGAATTATTGAATCTAACAGAATCTGCAATTTTAGAAGTTAATTCGAATAAGGATTTAGAAGATAAAAATGAACTACTAAGACAATTGAATGAATGGAAAAAATATTTAGAACAATTTGAAGAGGGTGAATCAGAAGATGATGATTACAAAAATGAAGAAAAAAGAACAGAAACGGAAACATATTTAGAAAACTTTAAGTATTTATTTGATATTTTATTGACTTATCAAGGAATAACACAGGAAATAAAAAATGTAGTAAATTCAACAGAATCACCAACACAACAGACAAATAAACAATCTTCAACAGAAGGTGAGTTTGAAATTGGTAAAGAATATGTATTTACAAATAAAAGTGGTAAAGAAAACCCTGTTAAAATTATTTCTTTAGATAAAACAAAAAAGGCTGGACCAGATAAAGAATTTCTCACAAAAGATGATATAATCGGAACCGATGTTATAAAGAGAGATCATGCTTTTGTTGCATTTAAAGATGTAAAAGGAATGTATAAAAAAACTATGAGCGTTCCTAAAAATCAACTAAAACCTTTACCAGGTGAAGAAAATGTTACGGTTGCCAAAAGTAAAGAAAAAACACCGAAACAAATTCAAACTGAATCCAAATTAATGAAATATGATGATTTTCTAAAAATAGATGAAGATACTAACGATACAAACACATCTAAAGTGGGTAAACCTATCGGTAAAATTGTTGGTAAAATATGGAAATTCATCACAAGTTCGAAAGATGAGCGTAAGTTAGATTTAGATACTAAAAAACTATGGGATGTAATAAAACCATTGTATTTAGCATTTAAAAGCGAACCAAACATATTGATAAAAGATGGTGAATTCCATAAGTTTTTAAATTCTGACGATAGAACAACAAACGACGGTTATGAAAAGTATAAATTAAGCATAGATAAAATATATACAAACATAAGATCTATAAATGGAATAAACGAAGATGTACATACGATATTAGAAAAGTCGAATGAAATAGGTAAATATATAGCAGACATATATACGGTGACTAAAGAAAAGCCCGATGGTAGCTTCATTATTTATATTGATGAAACAAACAAAATTGAAGTTAAGGGAGAGACGTGGGATGTATTTACGGATGATATAAAGGGATTCAACGAATCCATGAAGTATGTTCTTGAAGTGACTAGTAAATGGAACGAAGGAGATACGGTTACTTGGAATAGTAGAGATACCGGGAAGAAAATAACTAAAGAAATATTAAGGATTGATGGTAGAAATCTCATCTTCAAAGATAAAAGTGGTAAAGAGTTTACAAAGTCTATGGATGATGTTGAGAAAGTTTTAGAAGAGTCTAAAACTCTACTTAGATATAAATCTTTTTTAAGTATGAATGAGGCAGATTATACCGAAAATAAAATTGGATTTAAGAAAGAAGAGGATACTACGGATCCAACGGAAGATACCGAAGATCCAACGGAAGATACTACAAATGACAATAACAGTGAAGTAAGTGAGTGGAAAAATCCAAATAGTGTTACCAAAATACAAGACTGGTGGGATAAAAAAATGGATCTAAAAATATGGATTTTAGAAAAAACTGAAGTTGATAAAGTAAGAGTAAATTTAGATAAAAAACTTGCAGAGAAAAAAGATTCTATTGTAATAGATGGTATGGATCCTATATTAGAGATTGTGAAAGTATTTAATAGAGCATATAAGTTACACACAACACAAGTTATTCCAACTGGTAGATCTGGTGGTAAAGTATCTAACAAAACATTTTTAGAATATCATAGTTTTGGAGGTGGTACCCCAGAGACCGCAGGTGCAAGTGGTGGACCATATAGAAATAATGCAATTTTTAATCAATGGGAAAATTGTGTATTGGATGTTAAAAAAGATAAAAAATATCAAGCAATATTCAATGTCGGTACTAAATTAAAAGTTGGAGATGAGTATATAGAAAAGGCAGGTATGAACCTAAGAAAATTCATGACTGATATGTTGGATGGTGATGAGCTATACAAAGGTGGTTCAGGTAAAGAACAAGGTGCACAAGCTAAATTCCTAGATAAATATTTTGGATATAAAGATGATAAGAATGATAGTAATCTATATTACGGTGGTGACGGTGGTGTTGTAACAGGAGTTGCTAATAATATAAAATCGGTAGAAGTAAGTCTTGTCGATGGTAGAGAAACAAGTATAAAAATTAAAAACGAGAACTCTTTAGAGTATACTTGGTTCTCACTACTTATTTCTGAGAATGGTGGTAACGGAAAGAGATTTTATTTCCAAATACAAGAAATAAAAGATAACTTTTTATATATTAACTATTCCGAAACTGCATTTTATCTTAAAAAGAGTCTTCAAAAATTTAGTAGAACAACGGTTAATTTAAACAAAGAAATTAATCAATTTAATGAGAAGGATCCAAATGGTGAGATTTATCCAATTATGGCAACACGTATAAAATCAACAGAGTTGTACAAAGATGGTAAATTTAATCTCCCAAACTCTATAACTATAAATAGTGTTATGAGAGTTAATGATGATAAGAAATCAGACAATAAAGGAACTAAAGTTGTTAAGAAAGAAAATAATTGGAAAATAATAAAGGCCAATCACATAGTAGATTTAAGTAGAGGTTCAACTAAAGATGATTTTAAAAGGGTTAAAATTGACAAAAGTTCAACTGAAAAAAATATTAAAGAGTATGGTGGATTCGAAAATATAAGTTCAACCGAAGGTATAAAAGATACAAATATTAAATAAACTATGAAATACTTAAAAAAATTCAAACATTTTGAGAATATAAATGTTGAGGTAACAGATAGACCAGAGATAATGCTCGCTAAGGAAAAGTTAAATGATTTAGAGAAAAGTATAAAGGAATATCCAAAAGTAAAGGCCGAACTGGATCGTACATTTACAAATATAAAATCAGATGATGGTGATACTATACTAAAGGATAAGATAAATGAGATAAGAGATAAATTTCCAAATAACCCCTTTATCGAAGGATATACAAAAGTTTTGAGTCTTCAGAGCAGAATAAAAAAGATACAAGATGAATTGGTCAAGTACAATGATGATTTATATCAAAATCAAGAGGATTTAAAATTATTAAACTCTGATAATAGTAGTGATAGTTCCGTAGAATCGAAGACAAATACTATAAACGACATAAAATCAAAACAAAAGTTGAAAGGCCAAGAAATAATTGACACACAAAAAGACTTAACAACTGCAGAAAGTGATTTAAAGAAGAAAATGGATGATATAAAAAAGGAATTAGTAGATTCTTCTAAAAAAATAACAGATGATATAAAAAAATAGAAAAATATCACTTTTTACATTTTATATATACTTTAACTATAAAAAATTAAACTAAAAATATGGCAATTCAAATTGGAAAATACAAAAGACCAGGGATATTCTTAGAAGAATATGATAACTCAGTTATCGCAACTCCAGTTGCTGAAGGTGGTATTACAAATTTAGTAATCGGTGTCTCTAAAAAAGGACCTGTTAACACACCTATCAGAATTACTAATAATTCTGATTTAGAAGCAATCTTCGGTCAATTGGATAGAAGCTTGGAAAGAAAAGGCTCTTTTTTTCACAGAACTATTTCTAAAATGTTGGAAACTGCACCAGTTTTTGCAGTAAACCTACTACTAACAGATGACAACTTAGATACTATTGAGTATAAATCTTTATCTACATCAGCAGATTATTTAAATGATGTTGATAGAGTAGGTCCTTATAGAAGATTCTTTGATACAACAGGTTTCTGGAAAAGAGATACTGAATCATTCATCAACTTAACAAAAAGTAATACAGGATATTCCGAAAGAGCATTTAGTTTAACCAATCTATCAGATAGATATGTTACAGTATTTGCATTTAAGTCTTCGGTAACAGGTTTTGATAGAACTTTAATCGAATGGTATGGTTCAGTTGAAAAGATGCCACCTTACATTAGTTCAAATGATTACGCATCTGACTATATGGTCGATGTTATTGTTGTAGGTGGAGACTGGTCAAACTATAGAGACTTAGCAGTCGATTCTAGATGGAGTACATACTTCAATGCCGATGGTCTTAGAAAAGATAAAGTTAGAGAATTTGCAAATGATAGAAATATCACCCTTCTATCTTATTATGAAGGACTTTCTTTAATTCCATATTTTAGAGATGATAATGGTAGAAATATATTTATCGAAACGGTAATAAATAGAGATACAGATAGAACCGGAGTTTTCTGTGCGTTTAATAACGATTTAGTTGAAACAGATTTCTTTAATGGTAAATTAGATTTAATTGGACATACAATTGCAGGTAAAAATGAAACTAATATAGAATTCCTTTCTTATAAAGATGTGATTTCTGAAGAAGTTGAAATGACTTCAACTCCATTAGATTTACCAGGTAACGTAACTGCTCTATTAGGTGGTTCTGCATCTTGGGCATATAATTCACAGGGTACTAACCATACATATGGTACACCTAAAGTGAATGGATGGGTTGCAAATGGTAACAACAGAACATCATACTTCTCAGAAGGATATGTTTATAATGTAGCCGCAGACTATTTAGGTGAATTATCACCATCTTTTGGAACAAACTCAATTGTTGCCACATATTCATTATTAAACACTGATGCAATTGCATTCTCAGTAGTTGGTGATAACATGGTTGAATTAGATTCAAATCCTGTTACATTATCAATTTCTACGGATAACTATGTATATAGTAGTTCGACTGCTAGTTACGTTTCTACTTTCGTGTTAGATTCTACAGGTAGTTTCAAAGTTGTAAATAGTTCCAATTCAACAAATCCAACAGTTGCATCTACCGATATTGTATTAGGTTATGTAACATTTGATGTTTACCAACAAGAGATTTCAGGAACTCCAAGTTTCACAAATGTAAATATTGATGAAGATGGATTCAAAAACTTTGAAGTTGGTACAGACTATTTAGTAGAAGATTTAGGATCAGGATCTATTAAAGTAACATTCTTAGATACCGATGCATCTCCAAGTGTTAAAAACTACGAACAATATAGAAGATTTATAATGTTCAATAGATTAGTGGAACTTATAGATAGTACTAATAAAGATAAAATGACAATGCTTTTAAACTACACTAGTGGTAAAAAGGCTAGTCTTTCTGGAATGACAATAACAGATATAGTAACATCTACAACACAAGATAAATCATTCGTATTAAACACTGGTTTAACATCAGTAGAATTATCAGATGTTATCGAAGGATTTTTAGTTTTATATACAGTGGATAACGAATTCATAATCGGATCAAAAGGTGTTAAAACTCAAAATGAAGTTGCAGAAACAGAAACAGGATATGGTGTTGTAGGTTTAGAATCTAACTTCTATACAAAATATGAAAATGGTAGTATAAACACAGGAGATTTCTTCTATACAAACAGAATACCTTTTGGTATCTTACAAAATGCAAATAACTTACCATATGTAAGTGGTGAAGAATTTATAAGTGATATCTACTTCTTCAATGGCGAGTCACCAGTTTCGGTATTTGGATTGACAGCTGGTATAAATGTAGGACCAACTTCATCTGCAGCAGGATATGATTATATAGCATTCAACTCTTCTGAAGATCCGGCATTAGAATTATATGATATTATATCTATACCAAGTGCAATTACTAACACAGGAACATTTACAATAATATCTGATAATTTAATATCCACTATAGATGATGGTGCAGGTATATTCAACTATGTTTATAAAGTAAGTGAAAATACTACATATGAAAGAGTTCAAAATGTTTCTATAATTGAAGATTTTAACACAAAACATTACCTTAAAATGTATTTAGATACAGATGGTAAGTTAAATACATACTTTATGGATGAAACTTTCACAGCATTTGAAGAAGTTGATACAAATACCGCAGGTACAATAGAGATACAATCTGCAATATCAAACTACAAACAAACTTTAGAAATTGAGGTACCAACAGGATATACTCAAGTTCCTAATAAGGTTCTTGTTAATGGTGCAAGATATACAGAAGTTAAAGTTGGTGATTTCTTAGAGGCATTCTATGACGAAAATACACTAGTAGCAGGGGAATACCCAAGAAAACTTACTAGAATTGTTTCTAAAAGACAATACTCAGGAAATGTAGACTTAGTAGAGATAACTTGTGATTCAGAGATTAAAGTTATTGCATTCGGAACAGACTTACAAACTACAAGATATAAAACGGTAGATAATTATGCTACCACTTATAAAGCAATACCATTAAAAGGATTTAGAGTAAGAGAAGCATCTTTACCAGATGGTACCGAAGCTAGACAAAATACATTATTAAATCTTACTGCAAAAGGAACTCCTATTTTTAAGGCATTAACTAACAAAGAAGCAATTGACTTCAGATATTTAGTAGATTCGTTTGGATTAGGTTTAACAGAGAGATCAAAACAACAATTGGTTGATATATGTGGTGATAGATTAGATGCATTTGGATTTTTAAACATGCCATCTATGAAGTCATTCAAAAACTCAAGTTCACCTACATTCGTAAACTCTGAAGGTGTTCTTCAAGCAGAGTTTATCGCAAAAGGTGCAGATCCTGAGAGTGGACCAGCATTCCTTTACTCATTCGGTGATGGTGAGGGTACAACTTGCGTTGGTTACTTCATGCCATATTTAACAGTTAATGATAATGGTAGACCATTGGATATGCCACCAGCAGCTCACGTAGCAACAACATATATGAGAAAACATATATCAAATGTTGGATCTATAACACCTTGGACTATAGCAGCAGGTGTTACTAATGGTAGAATTACAAATATCGCTGGGTTAGAAATGGATTTAACACCATCTGATATAGAATGGTTAAATGGTGCACAAATAAATCCAATCGTTTTCAAACGAAATAGAGGGAATGTTATTGAGACCGAAAATACTGCACAAACATTATATAAATCTGCTCTTTCTTACATTCACGTTAGAGAGGTATTGATAGAACTTGAAAGAGAATTGTCAAGAATGTTATTGGACTTCCAATGGAGATACAATACACCAGATATCAGATCTGAAATAAAACTTAGAGCTGATGTAATTTGTGAGACTTACGTAAGTAAAAATGGTTTATATAACTACTTCAATAAAATGGATGAAGAGAATAATACAACAGAGGTTATCGATAACCAAATTGGTGTACTTGATACTTATGTAGAACCAATTAAGGGTATGGGAATCATTGTCAACAATGTAACAATACTTAGAACTGGTGCTATTTCAGCAGGTGGATTTGCATAAAAATAAACTAAAATTAAAAAGTCCCAAAGAAATTTGGGACTTTTTTTGTTTAAACAAAAAGACAGAAGAGGAAATAATGAATGAAATAGGTTATCATAGAATATATAATACAGGTAATAAAAAATGTGTATATAATATGTAAACTTTACATGATTTAAGATATATAAGAGAAAAGAATATATCTAATATATATTCTAAAAAATAATAATATACATTATGTCTAAAGAACAAGAAATGAGCGAAGAAGATTACTTAAAAAGACATCTTCAAGATATAAATACCACACCAACAAATAGTTTCAATAGTGATATTCCACAGAAACCTATAGTGGAGAAACCTATAGTGGAGAGTACTAGAGTGACCGATTTACAATATTTTAATTTTGATATCAGAGAACTACCTTGTGGTCAATTCTATCCAGCAGGAACTCTATTTATGGTAAGACCTGCTCAAGTTAGAGAGATTCAGGCATATTCTATGGTAGATGATAATAACTTCTATGATATAGTTGAGAAAATGAATGATATATTACAAGCATGTGTCAGAGTTAAATATAACGATGGTAGAGTTGCATCATATCTCGATATTAAGGATCAAGATAGGTTATTTTTAGTATTCTTAATAAGAGAGTTAACTTTTCAAGAAGGAAACTCATTAAAAACCACCACAAGATGTACATGTGGAATAGAGAATGAAATCGAACTTAAAAAAGAAAATTTTATTTTCCATGAAATAGATGAGAAACTTAAAAAGTTTTATAACCAATCTAATGGATCATATCATTTCAAGGCTATTAATGGTAAGTCATTTGAATTAACACCACCAAATATTGGATTACAGAAGGCATTCACAGAATACATAATGAAAGAAAATAGTGAAAAGAAAAGTCCAAATCTTTCTTTCTTAAAAATAATACCATTTATGATGGGTGGTAGATCATCAATTACTTATGATGGTATAAAAGCAAAACTTGTAGAATTTGAGGGAATGGATGATATATCATTTCAATTTCTAAATGCTGCAGTTAGTAAAATGACTTTTGGTATAAAAGAACTTAAAAAAACTTGCACGTGCGGTGAGGAGGTCCGCACAGATATGCAGTTTCCCAACGGAGCTTCAGGTATTTTCGTTATTCATGATGCCTTTGAAGCATATATTGAAAAATAAATTAATGCTTCAAAAACATTTTCACACTCAGGAAGTTTCAATGAATGAATGGCCCTTTTGGATGTTCGAAGAGAATATTAAGATTGTCAATGAAATTGTTGAAGAGGAGGATAATCAAAGGAAGAAAGATGAGGATGATCAACAACAATCAATGCCTGATACAAATTCAATGATGAAAAACGCATCAAACATTACAAATAATATGAGTATGCCAAAATTTTAAAATAAAAAAAAAACCCACCAAAAGTGGGTTTTTTATTTTTAATATCAATATTAATATCCAGACGCAAGTGGTGGATTGATAGAGAATCCCGAATCGATATATTCATCAATGAAATAATCATAAACAAATTCGGCAGAAACATTCTCAATGATACCATTAGATGCCCAATCAAGATCATAACCAGCAACTTTAAAAAGCTGACAGTTTTGGAAAGTAACACGTCTTAACACAACACCCTTTTTATCATGTTGATTAACAATAATAGTACCAATCAAATCACTTTTGTAGTGAAGAGATCCATTTTGAGAGTTGAAAAGTAAATCATACCAAGCTTTCAAAGTATTCCAAACCTCCATAGAACCATTGTTATTAACGTTAACCTGAAAAGGAATTGTTAAGTTACCATGAGTCTTTGTAGGAGTGGCATAGAATGCTCTAGTTGAGTATTTAAATCTCTGAACCTTCTCTGCAACATCATGCTCTGTTAAGTTTAAACTTATCTTTGTTGCATTTTCTAACAATAAAAGAGCATCTCTCTTTTGTGCTTGAAGAATAGTTGGTAATACAAAAGTAACCTCAAAAAGGTTAGTGTATACAACCTCATCTGGTAATGTACCTGGTCCACCTGGTGAACCAACATTTGAAATCTGCGTATAGTGTGGTAATGGCATATTTTTTATTTATTTTTATGTAATTGCTTAACAATTATAATGTATATATTAATATTTTTTTACCTTCTGTTTTCAAAAGGATTTTACTATAATGTATATATTATATTTAAAAAACAATTTTTTTCCATTTTCAATATCCTAAACCAATCACTCAAAGATATATATCATAATTCACAACTATCTCTCATTTTTTAATATAACATTATATATTTATAATTAAAAAAATATCTATCCCTTACACATGAGTAAAAAAATATTTTTAATTGGAGATACCCATATAGGGTTAGGCTATCCAAACACTACAGATAAATGGCACAAAGTACATATAGAATATTTTAGAGATTTTCTAATACCTCTTCTTAAAAGAGAAGTAAAAGAAGGTGATATAATCATACACTTAGGTGATTTATTTGACAATAGAAATATCATACCTATAAACCTATTAAACTATGGTATGGATATAGTTGAGGAAATATCAAAAATAGCACCTCTTCATATAATAATAGGAAATCATGATTTGTACTCAAAAAGTGCATCCGAAATAAATTCAATAAGACCTTTCAAATACATACCAAATGTAAAGATATATGACTCCCCAAAAATATTAAAATTCAATAATTTGGATATTTTAATGATGCCATATATAGAGAAAAGGTTAGACCAAATAAAAGTAATCGATGAAAATAAAAATTGTGATTATTTATTCTGTCACTCAGATTTGAATGGTTGTAAAATGCACTTAAACTCCGCAGCACACAGAAATAACGATAAGATAGATATTGAAAACTTTAAATCTTTTAAAAAAGTAAGATCTGGTCATATTCATTTAGTACAATCAAATGATTGTTTTACATTTGTTGGATCAATTTTTCAAATGGATAGAAATGATACAGGCGACCAAAAAGGCATTTTTGTGATAAACACAGAAGATGATAGTGAAGAGTTTTTTCCAAATAATATATCACCAGTATTCAGAAAGTTCAGAGTAATAACAGAAGAGGATATCGATGGATTGGATGAGATTAAAGACACAAAGGACTACATAGATTTGGCAATATCAAACAATCTACTTATAAACAACAGAAAGCTTCGTAGGAAGCTCGAAATGATGTTAGAGAAAGGTAATTTTACATCTGTTGAATATATAGATGATATAGTACAAAAGAATGAGGATGGTGAAGATATTATTTCAGAAGCGGTAGAGATAGATGAAGAATCTATGGATATATCTATAAAGCTAGAATATGAAACCTACATTAGAGAATATATAGATAAACAAAAATATGAGAACCCTGATTTCAAAGATGGGATATTAAGTGAGTATGATGAAGTAATAAGAATTTATAATGAGAATTACAAATCAAAAATTGATTAAATGTTAAGATATATAAAATCATATAGGAAAATAATTGGTGGTAAGTGGTATAAAGTCAGAAATAGATTTGGTATTACTTACTATACGAGAAAAAAACCACAAAATATACATACCGAAATATTGTATAAGTATAGATACTAATGAAAAGAATAATATATATTACACTAATTTTAACATTAACCGGATGTGTCAGTAGAAGTTATGTTTATAAAAATTATAATAAAGGCGGACATCCAATTGGTCGAAATAAATACAAAGTTAAAGGATACGAAAGAAGATATGCTAAATAAATATAAAGGCCACTCTTATGAACGGTCTTCAATATATAAATCGTAATTTAATTTAGGATCTACCCTCATCTGATATTAACCCAAACCTTTCACGCTCTTCAATTCCTAGATTATTAATAAAAACATTAAGTTTTCCTTTAAAATCTTTTTCAATTTTATAACTTTAATAATTTTATTTTCAAATCACCAGTACCCTTTATAAGTCTATGATAAATACCCATCGGTATAAGTATCTCACCTTCAATTTTCTTAGGAAGTTCATTATCTATTTGTATCATCCAATCAGTATCTCCAATACATTCTATTACGCGATTTTCTCTATCACGATGCCAAGTCATTTCTCCAGAATCAGTATTTTGACTAAACTCTCTGATGAATGTATTATCACTTATTTTTGTTTCTTGAAATGGTTTCATACATGTTTATATAAAAATAGAAAAGGAAATCCAACTCACTTAGATTACCAGAAACCTGGATAGGTTTTATTATTCCAAAGGTGACCGTACCGATTTATACGACACGCCCAGTAGCCCGCGGTAGTCTTATCTTTTTTTGTAGAGCATTTATGACGTGCGGCAAATGACTTTCTAGCATCCGGATCACTCACCTTTGCTGTCAATCCACCCTTAACATCACCAAAAGAAATCTTTTTAACTTTACCAGTTTTTGGATTTTTAACATAAACTTGATATTTCTTAGGACCTGAACTTCTCATAGGTTTATTAAGTTCTACTTCTTTACCTTTATATTCAGCCTCATTCAATTCTTCCTCAACTTCCATTGGAATATCTAAAGGGACTCTTTCACCATTAAAAGTACCAAAGCACCCAATCTCAGTATTTTCGTATAATTCTTTATCAATACCTTCAAGTACTAAAGCACCCTCATCAAAAAGATTTCTAGCTTCTTCCAATATAGAAAAGAATTGTTTAGAACCTGGTCTAAAAACATTTTCAGTGATTGGCATAGAATTTACCAAATGATACTTTAAACCTTCGGAGAAATCCGCAAATTGTTTTATATGTTTCATATTACATTATACTTTTTAAAAAATCTTCAAATCTGACAACCTTTTCACTATCATCTGATGTAGATACACATTCACAAGGATTACATTCACAATTTGAACAACCTTCTTCTTGACCACACTCACAAGGATTACATTCACAAACAACACAAGATTCTTCTTCATTAGGTGCCAAACCACCCATAACAACATCTTCTTCTGGTACTACTTCATCAACAGAGATAGAGATTTTAAAATCCTCAAACTTTTTGATAGACTTCTTTAATCCTGGTGTAGTTACTTGTATTTCTTTTTTAAGAGCTTTCTCTTTACCTTTAGTGATTGGTTCAAACTCTGATCTAAATCCAAGAGTATCCGTATCTTCTTCTTTCTCAAAAGATTCAATATCAAAACCAACCTCAAGATCCTTCTCCATTTTAGGCTTCTCTTCTTTTAAGAATTTCTCCATCTTATCAATTTTACTCATAGTTATTTATATTTTTATACTCTATATATTATTATCGAGAACCACTATTTTAATATATAACAAAAACTATTCAATATAATGTCTAATCATAAAAGCTTAGTATTCTTTAATAAAGAAGGTGACTACTTAAATATAAAATATAACAATACGGTAGATAGATTTGAAGGAGATTTACTTTTTCATCAAAGTTCTTCAGATATCTATAAGACATTTGGTCTTTATACAATGGAATATTTACCTTCATTTGACTATTCCACACCAGGTGATTTGAAACTTGATAAGTTTCAACTATTTAATGAATTAGGTGTACACTTTTATGGTGCAAAACTGGGCACATTCTCAATTACTAAAATCGAACCGGTAAATAACGATCCAAACTTTTATTCCAAGTGGATATACGGAACCGATTTTGAAAGATTATTTCCAGTTGGAACATTTATAATGTTTGACACCGAATTTTTAGAATTCACCGATCTTAAAAAAACCTATGCCGTAATTGGTAGCAAAAAAGGTGCAATCATGATAATAAGTGAATTGGATAATGCAACATTTGAATCTACATATTATACCGATTACACATCTAGTGATTATGAAAATATTATAATAAGAGGTTCTAATTTAATTGGAACATATAACTATATAGACTCTAACTATATAAATAACCTATCAGATTGGAATGAAACATTATTTTATGAAAAATATTATAATGACAAGAGACTTAATATTATAAACTCTACTAGCAATGACGGTGTCATAACGGTTAAAAATAACCAAATACCAGATGCAATACATTTTGAATATTATGCAAGTGATATACCAACAGATAAAAATCTTATTATAGAACTTATTTCAAGAACGGATGTACCAAAGATATATGATGGTGGTATAAATATAACAAATGGGAGAATTTATTTTAATAATATAAATGACTTCCCAAAGATATTAAAACCTGGCAGAGAATTCAAAATAGTGGGTTCAAACCTAAATAAAAACTTTCTTTCAGTATCCACAATACCAAGTTTCACCGATAACACATCACTAACTTCATATCAAATAGAAGAGCAGGTAATACACAATAACTCGATATACGAATGTAAGATGACATATACACAGGATTATTCAGATCCAAATACTATGTTTATAACACCTGATAAAAATCCAGAGTACTGGGGCAAACCAACATATACAAAAGTTGACCAATCTTTAAATGATGAGGTTTTGAACAATACACAATTCTATCTAACAACCGATAGGTTATATTTTGAACAGACATATACTCAAAGTAGTTCAACAACATTAGCAATGGCATCCGAAAAATATAAAGATGATTTTAAAGCACTTAATGTAGATTTGTATATGGACAAAGGTATATTAAAGGCCGATTTGATGTACTCTAGTAGATATATTGATGTTAATTTCTATCATACAGAAATCGTAGATAGTTGTTTAATAAATTTAGGCGACAGAGAAGAATTTATAATAAATAAAGCAATAGAATTATTCAATAAACCTAATGATTTAACATCAACCAGTTCACTGACTTATAATGAATATTCTCAATTATCGAATTTATATGATACAGAGGTTAATAATTGTAACTCATATAAAATAGGTAATACCTTACAGACAAATGAGAGATTAATTGAAGTAAAAGAAACTCTTACACAAGAACTCAATTATGATTACTCAGAAAACTTTAAATATAACATAGTCTTTACAGACTTGGATGATTTTGGATTAAAAGTAATCATCAATAAGAATATCTATGATGAAGAAATAAGTTGGATTTATTCAGGTGCAGAACCTGATATGGAGAGAACAATAGATAGAACTCTTAGAAATTGGTTAAAAAGATATTATATAAGACTAAAAGAACTTGGTATAATTGCAGAGGTAGAGTACTTAGGTAGTTATACATCACCATTCTATAATGCAATAGTATTAAAGTCTGAATATCCAAATATACCAATAGATATAACAAGAATCGAAGTAGGGACAACCGCAGATTACCATATAGAGCATTCCAGAGTTTTATTTAATGAAATCGGTTCTAGTATAACATTTATAATAAATGACACTCCATATCAGACACAAACGATATTTGGAACATTCCTGGATAATACCGGTGCAACCGTTTCTGCAACTTCGGCATCCGCATCAGTAAAAATACCAGATATTCCAAAAACTTTAGAACAATGGATATTAGATCATTCATTAACACTAGAAAGTTATGGTATAATTGTAAATAATATTAACAACCTAATAAAATTTGATGTTAAAAGAACAGATAGAAGGCTTGATTATACTATAAAAACAGGTAAGTTATTATTACCAGGACATACAGACTATGTTATAACAGATAAAATAAAGGGTAATACTGGTGTAATAATAACCGGAAATGAAATAATTTTAGATAGTCTATCAACAGAATCATTTGAAGATTTAGGTTTTGGAACTGGTCGTGTAGTTTCTATAAATAATACAAAATATCCATTACAGGATATAAAATATAACCTACTTAGTGTGGACCCAAAGGCACTTAACCTATCATATCAAGGACCATTCTGGGGAACAGAAGTTAATCCATGTAAGTCATCTGGATTCATAACATTGGCATTTGATTTGGGATTCTCACAAACAACTTGTATAGTAGCGACTGGTGCGACAGGTCAAGGTGGACCATTCAACTCAATACAATATAATGATCAAATGTTTGGAGTATCTTTCAATCAAAATGATTACTTATCATCTAATATAACATTAGACTTACCAGGTGTAGATAATTTAATAGATCTAAAATATATACAACTATCTAACTCTATGTTTGTTTTAGGTGATAATATAAGTGTAATTGATGCATATACCGGTGTTTATATATCAACAATTTATCTAACCGAGAATGGTATAGATAATAGTAATAGTATAAAGATGGATTTTAATGTATATAACAATTATCTTTATTGTCTATCAATAAATAAAGTTTGGATAGTAGATCCTGTTATGAATACCATAATAGAAACGATTGAATTAGCAAGTGATGCTGCAGATTTAGTATCAAATCCAGATAATGGTGATGTTTATATTACATACACAAACAACCCAATAATATCAATATATGATAGTAGTAATGTTTTAACGACAACAATAATAACTCCTGCAACAGATACAAGAACTGGGAAAATGGTATACAATTCATTCGAAAAGGATATGTATATAACAACCGATGCCGATATTCTTTTAAGAATAAATGGTTCAACAAGAGATATACAAGAATCATATAACATACCAGGACTAACACAATCTTCGATATTTTACGAACCAGTTAACGAATCTATTTATGTCTATGCAGATACTCAATTATGGAGAGTCGACAACGGACTTACATATTCAATCGTAGGTATAACTATGAGTGAGTTTGTAGATGTAATCTATAACAATCTTACTGGAGAGATGAATATCTCAGATAAAACATATAGATTCAAATCATTAAATATAAGCGACAACTCAATAAACATTGATAAAATTCCAGCAGTTTATGGTAATTTAACACTAAATCAATATGATGGTGGTGTCTACTTAGCATCACAGACAACTAATCAGATTTTAACTATAGATTCGGGAACAGGAAATGTTATACATACCGAAAATTCAGGAGCACTAAACACTAAAATTATATATAATCCCGAAAGAAAATCTGTATGGACACTACAACCAGGTATTAAAAATATCTATGAAATACAATCCACTGTAAATAGCGAAATTGAATTAATTAGTGTAACTGGATCTTCAATTGACGAAGGTAAATATGGTACTTTAGATTTAAATTACATAAAACCAAGTGATATATGGATAAAGGCATTAGAATGTGTTAGAAAACCAAGAGAGAACTTCGAAGGTGATATTCCGGTAAAGTACTATTGGAAATGGATAGATGATCAAAGTCCTGAATTTTTTATATACGATTTGAGTGGTGAGCAATTAGAAAGCACAGGAAAATATGCATACTTAGGAGAAAAACCATTAAAAGATGTTCCATTAAATAAATATCCAAATAGAGATATTTCTAAGGTTTATCTACCAGAATACCAACAAACTATATTCAATAAGGTTGAATACGAACTTAGTTATATAGATGATCAAGATGATATTTCGACCGAACCAAGTGCATTAGAGTTATTTATTGGATTCAAGGCAGATGAGGAAGGTGCTTATAAATCACAACTTCAGCTATACAAAAAAGAGGAAGTTGAATTTAGCATAGTTAGTACAAACACAAATGATACTAATGTATCATTTGAAACACTTACATCAAATGACTATAAAAGAGGTAAGATTAAAATAAACCAAATGTCAGAAGAGACATTTACTAATAAAGGACTTAAAGTCGGACAATACTTAGGTGTATCTATAAAGGATGTAACAAACACAAAAAATCAATATTCGTCACAAAATAACGGATACATTGTTAAAATTAAAGAATTGTACACAAAAAGTATAATTGTGGATTTTTTCAACACTCAACTTGATTATTTCGAAAAAGAAAGTAGTGTTATTGAGAACTACCCAAAAGCAAACGACATAACATATCTAAAAACTACTTTTAAGGTAATAGATAGAGAAATTGGTAGATTCAACACTATCGGACAGACCGAAATTGAAGACCCAAGGTTTAAAATAGAGTTGGGTAATCAAGGTAAAAATATAGGTGTTAATGATATCTTTATATTCAAAGATTATGATATATACGAAGGTGGTATAGATTGGAATTTCCTAAATTCAAAAAGGAAAGAATTGTTATTCATGAAGAATCTTATATACCCATATATCGGTTCATACAAATCTATAATAAATGCAATAAATTTCTTTGGTTACAACGACTTACAACTTAATGAGTATTATAGAAACATTGATGTTAAATCAGAAAACTTTTCAAAACTATTTAAAGTAGAGATACCAGATATATTTGACAACACGGTGGATGGGTGGAATGAAAGTGATTTCATAAAACATACCTTTCCAAATGAAAAATTCGAAGAAACAAATCTAATGAATTTAACTTACTTTATAACAGATAAAGAAGGTAAAAATTTATTACCATATAATATAGACGAAATAACTATTAAACTACAAGGACTTAAATTTTGGTTAAAGAAAAATATAATACCACTAACACATAAAATATTAGACATAACAGGTAAATCATATTTTACAGGAGGAAACCAAATAACACATAGAGTTCATGATATGAGAATAATAGATATAAAAGAAAATATGACTCCCATAACAACAAAACTTAATGAAGTATATCTAATGCCAGTTAATACTGGATCAACTGTTTATAATTGTGTATTGGACTTTTATTCTATATTAGAAGGTGTAGGTTCAGATAAAAATCCAACTGGATTAGTACCACCACCAAAACCATACAACGACTATAAAGAAAACCTTAAATTACCTGAGTTTTTTACAATAAAAATAAGAACATATAAAACATATAAAGAATGGGCACCCTTTACAAATTATAAGAAAGGTGATAAAGTAACATACTATGGCAAATTATATATATCAACAATAGATAATAATAAAGTTAAAAGTCCTAGAAGGTATGAAGATGTATCTGAATGGGATTCAAATAGTAACTATACCGTAACAACAATAGTAAAATATGAAAATGAAATATTTGTTTATAGTGGATTAGGTTCTCAATATGATAGCACACCACCAGTATTAGACCAAGGTGATGATAAAAACTGGTTAAATATAACAGAGTGGAAAGAAATTGATTTAGAACCTGTACAAACAATTGATGAATACAGGAAAATAAAAACCGAACCAATTACAGGAGTAACACAATCGATAATATCTTTAAGTGATATAGGATCACACAAAGAACCAATAGTATCACCATTTAATTTCACTATTGATTCCAATATTGATCCGTTCATAACAATAGAAGTAACATCAGAAAACGGATATGGATCCGTTTATAGAGATAGAAAAAACTATGAAATAAGAGGACTAAAAGATTTACAAGAACCAATAGGTGAATTAGATGTCATAGGACCATTTCAACCAATAACACCAATATTTTAAAAAATAAAAAGCCTTTGAAGTATCAAAGGCTTTTTATTTTGGTAGAAATTTAATCTTGAGTTGTCTCAAGTTCTACTTTCTTAGATTTGGTTTTTTTTACTTTTGTCTCAGTAATAACACCTTCTTCAAATGAAGTTACCCAATTTTGGATTTCTGTAGAAAGGTTTTTCGCATAAGAATCATAATAATTAAATAACTTACTGATATTACCAATTCTAACTAAAACCTTAGAAAAAGTATAAGAGTCTTTCGTTAATCCTTTAACTTTATGTTTAGAAATTAAATGGTAAATATAAGTAATTTCTGTTGCATTAACAGGGAATGAAATAAGTTCCTCATCATTTGTATATTTAACCTCTCTCATTGTTCCCAATAAATCAGTTAATTCAATAGCAAAGAATACTGTGTTAACATCATACTCTAATTTTTGTAAGATTAAATCCGTTAAGAATTTCCACTGAACTCTATTAAGATGGAAGTTATACTTAACATCTCTTAAAGAGTTTGTATAATCTTGCCATAATTCTTGCGAATCTCTATAAAGAGTATCCTTTTCTTCTTCGGTTTTACCCTTACCATCATTTGTCGTCATAAAATCCTCTATTGTTTGGATTTTTTTATCCAATAAAACTTCATTAGAAGGATCAATTGTTAAATTTTCGATATTATTTTCGAAAAACTTAATTTCTGGTTTTACTACATTTGTTTCAATATTTGACATATTTATTTTTATTTTATTTTATACGAACTAGCCGTTGATTCTTTCACTTGATTTTGTTTTAGAAGGATCATTTAAATCCAAAGACTTCAATGTTTCCAACTTATCTTTAGCATTTGTATATTTTTCGATCCATTTATCCTGTTCTTCCATCAAATCAGAGTGTTCTCCAATTGCGGCAAGATTTTGACCGGAAAGATAAAGAACAATATTTGCCTCTGCCTCTGCCATTTCAGCTTCATATCTTTTTTGAAGTGCTGATATATATTTAGTTGTTATAATACTCATAATTAGATAATAAATTCTTCGTCTGTCTTAGCATCTTTTTTTTGTTCAGCATACAACTCTTGTGTCCCGTTAGCTTTCGTTACTTTCTCAACACCATATTTATTAACAATTGATGAAAATGTATTTAAATCAGTTCCAACTAATTTAATCTTACCACTTTCCATATTGATATTGATTTTATCAATCTCCTGTTCGATAAGAATTGTAATTGATTCTTCATCAAAAACATTTAAAAGATCCTCATTGATTATAATTTTAAGATCCTTTTTGAGTACAAACGCAAAATCATCGGAGATTTTTGCAACTTTAATCAATTGTTTTTGTTTAGAGCTTCCAATAAATTGGAAACCAACATTCACCGGAAATGACTTCTTATTGAAGACATCCATAAAAAGTTCTTCTGTTGTTTCGTCTAATTTATAGAACGCATCTGTTGTTTCCTTTGCCATAATTTTATATTTGTTTATATTTTATTTATATTTATAATAAAAATTTAATTAAAAGTTTTCTATAATAGAAAGAAAAATAAAATTGATAATACAATAGTAGATATTATTGGTATAAATCGCCAATATAATCTATTATAAAACTTATCACTTCTAAATAGTGAAAAGCCAACTATAACTAAATAGGAATACTTATCAACCTTTTTACTACTATATAGTTCAAAAATTTCAGATAGACCATTTTTATTTAAAAAATTATTTAATTCAGAAAGATACTCCTTTATATAAGTCTCAGAAATTCTATCTATATCCGATTTTTTAAGAGAAAAGGCCTCACCGATCAATTCTTCAGGAATATTAATAACCGTATACATTCTATATGCACTATCAACTCTTATATTAAAGTTTTTCTCTAACATATCTTTTATTGATTTAATAGATTTCTTATACGATGAGAATAATCTCAATTTTTTAACAACGTTTAATTTTTTCACCATATTATTTATATGGTTTAAAATAAATTTTGTTTAATACATTGTAGAATCTTTATTCTCCATGTTTTTCAATAAATACATTGAAAGTATTGATTCTTCACCAATATTAGAGTTTAACTTTTTAAGCAATTCGATAATAATATCATTCTGTTCCATAGAAGATCCATATTTACCCTTAATACTCTTCGAACTATCAACTGAAGATCTCTTCGAACTGGCAGAGTCAGGTGAATTAACATTAGACATCTTAGGAGTACCTGAATATCCAATTAAACTAGGTGCTGCGATATTAGACATTCTCTCTAGCTGAGAAATCTTCTTATCATTCAAACTATCCATCGCCTTACCCATTTTAGTGAGTGAGTTTGCCAACCTATCATAAGCCTTAGCAAGAACAACCATACCCTTTGACATACTTATAACAGGATCACTATTGAATGTGTTTTTAAGAAAACCAGTTAATCCACCACTTCTATTTTGAAGTCTATCATATACCTCCATATAATAATAAATATTAGATGATATAGATTTCATAAAGTCTGGATTTATATCCATATTAAAGTACTTACTATTTTTACCAAAAATCCTTGCGGTAGTTGCAATCGAATTAACAACATTTCTTAGACTATTAAGTGTAGACCATGTAACCTTTTTCTTATTAACACTATTTGATAAAGCAACATAAGAATTAACTACATTTTTAATGTGATATGACCAGTTTTTATCAGGAAACTTAGTCCAATTCACATCATCAGCAGAAAACTTATTTGCAACACCTACGATAGCACCCGCAACGGTAAGAACACCATTTACCATATTATTGATAACTTCGTCACCTGATGTAAACCAACCAGTATCCTCACTCAATGCTTTAAATACTGGAGCAAATGCAGTTATAGCGCCACCAACACCTTTACCCCATTCACTAGATGGATATTTACCTTCTTCGAAACTTGAAACATTTTCTGCGAAAATACCTGCCGCATCTATAATACCTTGAGATATAGTCGTTATTGCCAATGCAAAATCCTTAGGTCCAACACCACCACCACCAAAAAGTTTAGCAATCCCATTTTTCAATAACATAGAATAAACAGGAGAGAATGCGGAAATTGCGGTACCTACTCCCTCAGCCCAGGCCTTTGTCGGACCATTTATCCAAACCGCAGTATTTTCAGGATTGGCAAAAATACCTGCAGCATCTATAATACCCCTAGATACCGTTCGTATAGCATCAGAAAACTCTTTAGGTCCAACACCACCACCACCAAAAAGTTTAGCAACACCATTTGCCATCATCATAGCATAAACTGGTGAGAATGCACCAATGGCAATACCTACTCCCTCAGCCCAAGCTTTTGTCGGACCACCAGTAAATGCAGCATCGGCACCTTTGAAAATCCAAGCGGCATAAACGATAGAATCTACAACAGATCGTATAGCCTTATTACCATCCTTTACCCAAGATTTGGGCATAACCCCAAGAAGTGCAGTCAAACCACCAAAAATCTTCATCACTTTAGACACACTTAATGACCAAATCAAATCAGGACCTCCCTTATAATCACCTTTAGAAAGAATATGAGAGGCCGCAACAACAGTTCCCGCAACCGCAAGAACTGCAGCCAAACCAGCAGCAAATAAGAATGCCTGAGGACCAAATACCATTGGTCCTAAAATAGCAGCACCTAATGCAAAACCACCAACACTAGCAGCAACACCCAATGCCCAATCAAGACTAGGATATGATTTTTTATCATATTTACCAAGTGATAAAATTAAAGATGATGCCATTATAACACCAGCTATAATAGGTATAGCAATAACACCCTTAATGATATTTGTAAAACCAACTTTATTAAGAAGAAACGTAACGCCAGCCATAGCCGCAACCGAAATGGCCAATACTGTTGAGAATTTAAGTAAACCCATTAAAAAATCATCAGACATAACATCAGCCTGTGATAATATTTTAGAAGATGCCCAAATCGCACCAGAAAGTGCAGTAAACATCAAAGGTATTTTAATTATCACACCCATACCTATTTTCTCAATAGAAGGTCCTATTAATTTTAATGCAAATGCAAATGCAATAAAAAGAACTGATATACCCAAAGATGTCCAAAACTGATCCATTGTCATAAGACTCACTTTACTCAATGGTTCTGATGAAAGTTGTATAGCGTAAGCAACTGCAGGTAATAAAAGAGGAACCAATAAAATACCCAATGGATTATCTATAGAATCCATAGCATTCATAATATTTTTCAACCCAAACGATATAACTGTAAATATCCCAGCAATTAATATCGCACTCCAAGCTTGAGTCCAACCTACTTTTTCAGTTTTCTTCAAGTGGCTTGATGCACGAACAATACCATCTGCAATAGCACCCATAACAGTTGGTAAAAATAATATAGCGGCACCCAACCCAATTATAGCGTTGCCACCAAATGCACCCAATAACTTCTTTAAACCAAATGCAATAACCGTAAACATAGCACCAATTAAAATTGCACTAACTGCTTGAGAAAATGTAATTGGAGTTATTTTTTGTAACACCCAAGAAGACATGGCAATACCTAATGCAATTGCAGGCAGAACCAATGGTAAAAATAATACTGCCTTAACCAAAGTACCAAATCCGGTACCAAATGCTTTTATTAATTTCTTAATAGAGAAAGAAAGAACCGTAAACATACCAGCTATTAAAATCGCAGTAATAGCCTGACCAAATCCAATAGGTGTAATCATTCTCAATACCCAAGATGATAAGGTAATACCCATTGCAATTGCTGGCAATACCATAACCAAACCAACAGCCGCTTTAATAATACTACCCCAACCCATTCCACCGAATGATGATATGATATTACGTATAGCAGGTGCCATAGTACTAAATCCAACACCAATTAAAATAGCAGTTAAAGATTGTGCAATTGAAATTGTACTAATTTTAGACATTATCCAAGATGATATAGTTATACCAGTTGCCATCATAATAAGAGCAGCAGATACAATTGCAGATTCCTTTAGACTCATTTTTAGTAAGGCAACTTGCTCGAATGCCTTAGCAACCACTAATATAGCAATAGATAAACCAATAACAGATAAAAAATCTATACCACCAACAAGCTTAAATGCCACACCTATAGCCAATACCGCAACCGCAATTAATAATATAGTACCAACTCCCTTTTTAATATTACTTTCCTGTTTTTTATCACCACCCGCTTTTTCAAAATCACTCTTTTTATCACCCGCGGCCTTTTTAGAAAGTTGTATTATAGTCTCTTGATTCTTTAATATCTTTTTATTATCAATTTGAAGTTGTTTTATACCAACACTTATTTCCTTTATCTCAGAAATAAAGTCACCACTTTGTAATGCGTTAGCAGTTGCGGAATTACCACCTTTACTTTTAAGAGCATCCGATATCTCCTGAAGTGCCTCTGATAGATTATTTAATGCATTTAATAACTTTTGATCCATTTCCTACTATAAATTTTAGTATATAAACTATATATAAAAAAATCATTTACACTTATTAATATATATGATAGAAAATAGAGATAGTATGAAGATTAAAAAACTCATAAAATATTATATATTTGGCAAATCTATGAAAGAGATTGAGTTAAATAGAATATTAGATAAGGTTGATAATAATAAAGGATTAACCAATAAGGAAATAGGTTTTTTAAATTTATATAAAGAAACCAAAGATTTTAATGATAAAAACTCAAAGGACTTTATGTATCTATCAAAGAACTCAACCTTTTCAAAGTTAAAGGAACTTCTTTCAGAAAAGAAAAAAGTTATATGTGACCTAAATGATAAATATGGCAAATTTGGATTGGAGATAATAAGAGTTGAAAATATATTTGAAGAGGATGTTTGTACCATATACATGAAAGGTGATGAAAAACATGAATTAGAAGATAGATTCTTATACAATATAATTTTTAATAATAAAAAAAGAGAATATTCATTACAAGAACAAGATGAATATTTTGAAAAAATAGAAGTTAGTAACGATGATGATAATTAAAAGATTTAACGACTTCATTAAAGAAGAAGTAAATGGAACCGAACTTATCGGACCAATAGGACCTGGTTATGGTGAAACTAGATTACAAAATAAAACCATCACGTCACATGACACAAATGTTATATTCTGTGATATAGATTCAAAGTTTTATACTATAGATGATTATAATAACATCTATGGAGAATATCTTAAAAATGGAGGAAAACCATTAGATGGATTTTCATTAGAAAATATAATAAAAATAATAAAATAATATTAGTACGAATTTTTGATTAATATAATCATTATCGATATTACACTTCTTTATTTATCATATTGGGCCTTATAGATACCATCCACCAATGTCGATGTAACTCTATTTGGATATTTTGTTATTATATAACTTTCTAATATATTTTCTACAACAGTTATTTCAGTAACATCACTCATTACTAAAATATAAGAAAGTGTGTTATTCTCACCTATTAAATCAACAACACCGTTTGTCGATAAATCATTTATTAAACCTACTAAATCTATCATTTTATCTATTTATTTTTTAATAACCTAATCTTGTATTAGCTCTACTAGCAGAACTTCTTGTACCAAATTCACTAGTTGGGTAGGTATTATCTTGATATACATACCACGATAAAAACTCTCCTCCTGTAGTATGAGATTCAGCCCATCCGTAGCCACTTTCCCAACTACCATCTCTGTTTTCCCACACAACCATTAAGTTGTCAACTCCATTATAGCAAAAATTATCATCAAAAGTAAATGTAACCCAACCATTTGAAGTTGACCAATTAAAACTTTTTACCGTTGTTAAGTCGGCCAACCCACCAATACCTGTCAAATCACTTTTTACAGAAGTTCCGAATTGACTATCTGTTATGTGTGCTAATTTTATTACTTGAGTATTCATAGTATAACCACCTGAATAATTACTAAGTTGGAATGATATTGAATTTATTTGCTTTTCTCCAGAACCTATTTCAGATTGTTTAAAAATCATCATACTCTGTGAGTAATCATATAAACCATAAGCAGGGAGAATGAATTATTAGAAGTCCCTACGGTAGTGTCCCAAGTTGTTCCAACTATTGGAGAACACCAAGGTGTTGATTGTAATTGTCCTATAATTCCAGGTAATATACTATTTATCATGCAACATAAGTTACTTTTTTAACAGCAAAGTACCAAGCATTAAATATATAGGTTGCTGTAATTATTGCTCTCTCATCATCGACTAACTCAGTTGAAAAGTCAAATGGTGCTGTATCGTTTAACCAATAACCACTTGGTAAAACTACATCATATGTACCACTTCCTTGTACGAATAATAATGTATATGTACTACCTTCTTTTTGATTACTAAAAGTGATAGTACCATTCGCTGACATACCTTGTGCATCTACATGTTGCACCATCCCTTGGTCACAGTCAAAGTTAAATGTGTTGGATGTGAATGCGTTCGAATAACTTGTTCCTACTGATATTTGTCCATCAACATCTAAATTATTATTTACATATGCCCCACCTTGAACATTTAAATCTGGAACCATAACCGTATTATTTACACTATTTGTAAGTCCCACACCACCAATGATTACAGAGTTGATACCATTGACGAAACTTCCAGTTCCACCAATAATAACTGAATTAGCACCACTAACAGTATTAAATATACCACCAATTATAACACCATCAGATTGAGTTATCTCATTCTCACGACCACCTAAAATAGATGACCTATTTGCTGTAACTGAGTTATTATTACCACCAATGATAGACCCTTCTTGATTTGTAACATTATTTATTTGACCACCTAATATAATACCATTTAATCCACTAACAATATTATTTTGTCCTCCAAGAATAGAAGAGTTTTCACCAGATGCTGTGTTTCCAGTACCCAACGCGAACGACTTTGCACCTAATGCATTTCCAAAACTCTTTCTTTGTGTTGAGTTTAATCCACCACCAGTTTCGAATAAAATATTTGTATCAACATATTCTTTATCAACTAAACTTCTGTTTGTATAAGTTGATGAATAATCCGTGAGGTATTCTATATCACCAACAACCGACCCATTTAAACTAACCGTGTTTGTGAAGAAGACTGGGTTAGATACCGTTCCACCATTCCAAGTTATTCCACTTGTTCCAGAAGTTCCGTCAATTCCTGAGGTTCCACTTGTTCCAGAAGTTCCACTTGTCCCAGAAGTTCCGTCAATTCCTGAGGTTCCACTTGTTCCAGAAGTTCCTGAGGTTCCACTTGTCCCAGAAGTTCCGTCAATTCCTGAGGTTCCACTTGTCCCAGAAGTTCCGTCAATTCCTGAGGTTCCACTTGTTCCGGAAGCTCCATCAATTCCTGAAGTTCCACTTGTTCCAGAAGCTCCATCAATTCCTGAGGTTCCACTTGTTCCAGAAGTTCCACTTGTTCCAGAAGTTCCGTCAATTCCTGAAGTTCCACTTGTTCCGGAAGCTCCATCAATTCCTGAAGTTCCACTTGTTCCGGAAGCTCCATCAATTCCTGAGGTTCCACTTGTTCCAGAAGCCCCATCAATTCCTGAAGTTCCACTTGTTCCAGAAGCTCCATCAATTCCTGAGGTTCCACTTGTTCCAGAAGTTCCGTCAATTCCCGAGGTTCCACTTGTTCCATCAATTCCTGAAGTTCCATCTCCACCAGATGCACCATCAAGATTTATAATCCAAGGTCCTGTACCACTCCCACTACCATATCCATTTATAACCTTTGCGGTCATTGCACCTGTTCCAGAGTCATAACTTGTTACTATAGCCTCCATATAATTTCCTAACGATAGAGTGACTATTATAGATTGATTTATAGAATATGCAAATCCGGTTTCTATAGTAAATGATAAAATCGTATCAAATACATCTGTTATTGTTAGATTTGAATTTGTAAATGTTAAATATCTATCACCTGCTATACCACTTGTTCCCGAAGTCCCACTTGTTCCCGAAGTCCCACTTGTTCCCGAAGTCCCACTTGTTCCCGAAGTCCCACTTGTTAATGAAGTAGGTAAAGTAATTAATGATACATTCGCAGAATTAGAAACAGTACCACCATTAACATTTAATGCACCGTTTATTATAACAACTTTTCCTGTTGAACTAATATCTAAAACACCATTAACCTCAAGATCACCATATAAAAGATATTCAGAGTTTGCAGGCACAACAATCCTTTCATCCTCGACAATTTTATACTTCAAAGACGATGAACCGGTATTAGAACCACCTATAATATTTACTCGAAAATATGTACCATCATATATGAGTTGATAAAAACCTGTAGTATTTAAATCATTTGCATCCAAATCAACAATTCCAGTAGATGTTTGCTTTTTCATATTCTTAGTACCCAAACTATTGATATTTATAGACGCAGTACCACCTGAATTAGCAGTTGCAAATTGTACCAAATAAACTACTTCGGTTGAATATGTGAAGAAGTCACCAGTACTTACCGTATAATCTATTTTATTAACACTTGTTGCAAATAATGATCTAACTTGATTAACTCTTTCCTTATACCATTGACCAGTCGAATATGTTCCCTCATATCTATAAAATGAATTATCATCATTATTAACTCTTATAGTCATCCCATTAGTAGGTAGAGTTGTTTCCCAACCACTAAGTGCATCTTTATATTCAGCAATATATCCACCAACTAGATTCCCAACATATCCTGTATTAGTTAAACTAGAAAATATACCACTTAAAGAAGCCGTCGAACTTTTACCAACAAGGTATCTATCACCATCAACTGGATATGTAGGTGGTGTCGTGGAAATTGATATAACAGGATCATTCCAATTGGAAACTCCAGATCCGACAGATCCACCACCAAATAAAACCCAATTACTATTATCCATTGAATCTGTACTACTATAACCATATTTAAGTTGATATGTTCCATTGTTAACAGAGTCATTATAAACCGTACATAACATACCCCATTGCCTTCTCTGAACCATTATATTATTTCTATCAACTAAAGTACCAACCTGATGGTGTCCACCATTTATTTCAAATGCAAATGCTGATGCAATTGGCATTGTACTATCTATCGGTCTTATTGCAGAACCTACTAATGTTCCTATATTCTGAGCCATATTCTATTTTTTAATTTTTAACTTATATTTATAGTTGATGTTCCATAAGAAGTATTACTAATCCAAACATCATAATTAACACCCGAAAAACCTAAACTATTTGTAAATACAAAATTACTTTTAACCTTTGTAAAAGATGTATTTGTCAATCCATTAATTTTAAATACAGGTGTTCCAAATATCGTAGGCCATGCAAAAAATAGATAGTTGCCACCAGCATCAAAATCAGTAAGTGTTAATACTCTCGTAGTTGACAATGGTCTATTAACTATTGGTCTAATACTTGTTACTGTTGTTGTTCTTATTATAGAATCTGTTATAAAAGAATCTATTTGAACTATTGAGGTTGCAACTTGTCCAGAATTAGATCCATCTGGTCTAATATTCAAATCTGGATTTGGATTTGATGGTAATGTATTAAGATTTATAGTACCATAATATATTCTATTCATCCAAGTAACCGAAGTGGAACCACTCGCAGTACTCGTACCATCTCCAACATTCAAAGTATATGTATTCACCGAACTTGTAGAAGTTGGTGTTGCACTATGTGTTGCATAAGTAACTACTGATGCAGGAGTTGTTGATAAAGTACTAGGACCAAACGTTGCAGGTATCGTATCAGGTTGTGTTATAACTGATGGTAATGGTGTTATTAATTGTGTTACACCACCAAGTAATTGCATCGAAGCTGTATTAATAGGTTTTTCATTTTTATTAAGAGTAAAATTCAAAGTTACTAAAGTTGATGAACCAAACTCTCTCGTACCACCACCACTCAAAGAACAAGTTGGTGGTGAATATGGATAAAATATTCTATCTAAAACATCTTGTATACTTCCACTAAAAGTAGAGCCAGTTGGTACGCCACCAACAGCCGGTGCACTAGATAATCTAGTTCTATCATAGTTAACATTAGCAGAAAATGTACCTGAAGATGATAAACCAATAATAACTTCATCAAGTCTACTCCAAAGAGTCCAAACCGCATCTCTAACATCACTCGCATCAATTAAATTCGCGGTATTGTCCGGAATATTATCCAGTAAATCAGTTATAAACCTATAATCTGCAACAACATTTGGATTTCCATATAAATCATATAAATCATTACCGGTATTGTAACTCTGTGTGGCCATGTAATTCTTCTTTTTTGTTATATATTAAATTTCCTTGGTGCTTTATTTTTATTTACTTACTTTTTTAGTATATTTGTAGAAAATAATATATGAAAGAAGATTTATTAAAATTAATAGAAGAAAAATCACCAGGTGCTAAACCCTTATTATTAGTAATAAGAGGATCTCATGCATATGGTACTAATATCGAAACATCCGATACTGATTATGCAGGTGTATTCATACAATCTAAAGAAGATATACTTGGATTCAATTACAAAGAACAAATAAATGATGATAGCAATGATATTGTTATTTATGAAATTAAAAGATTTTTACAATTACTAGGTACTAATAATCCAACCGTTCTAGAACTACTTAACACACCCGAAGATTGTATAATCTATAAAGATCCGATTTTCGATCTTATATTAGAAAACCGAGATAAATTCATCACTAAGGTTTGTGGAAAATCTTTCGGAGGTTATGGGAAAATGCAAATAAAAAAGGCAAAAGGTCAAAACAAAAAACAAAACTGGGAGAAAGATAAAATAACTCGTAAAGATATACTTGATTTTGTTTATGTTATTGATGGATCTAAATCTATTCCTTGGAAAAAATGGAACTCTGATAAGGGCTTTGAAGAAAAGTTTTGTGGTGTTGTAAATGTTCCAAATGCTAGAGATCTATATGCTGTTTATTTTGATAAGATTTCTTATAATTGTTTCAGTGAGTCGGTACCATATAATTTAAGAGAATCTGCTAAGATTTTAAGAACCGAATCTAATCTAACATTAGGTTTTGGTTACAAAGGTTTAGTTAAAACCGGTGAAGGTGTTAACGTTGCAGAATCGAATGCACTTAGATTATCTTCTATCCCAAAAGGTGAAACACCAATATGTAATATTGTTTATAACAAAGATGGTTATTCCGAACACTGTAAAGATTTCAAATCTTATCAAGATTGGTTAGATAATAAAAATGATGCAAGATGGGTTGATGTTAAATCTCACGGTCAAAAAATCGATGGGAAGAATATGATGCATTCTCGAAGACTGATGGATATGGCGAGAGAGATCGGAGAAGGTAAAGGCATAAATGTATATAGAGAGAATGCAAAAGAACTTATAGACATCAGAAAAGGTAAGATTGATTTACAAACTCTTATCGATCAAGTTGAGAAAGAAATACTTGAAATTGATGAAATTTTCGAAAAATCTAATCTCCCTGATAAGGTGGATGAAAATTTTTTAAATGATTTACTAATCAAAATAAGGAAAAATATATATAACATATAACTATGAATATTACAGATATAATTATACCAACTTTATTTTTTATACTAGGTTTCATTTTTAAGATTAAAATCGATATTTTAAAAAAAAATAGAAATGATATAAAAATATTAAAAGAAACTAAGGAAAAATTTAATGACTTACTTAAAAAACTATCTAAATCTAGAGTAACTTTTTTAAGTAGAGTTAATCAAACCGTAATTTTAGAGACCGATTTAAATATAATCGGCTCGGTAAATATTGTTTATTTAATGGACAAAGAAATGGTTTGTATTTTTAAAGATAATAAATGCATCTATACATCCGATTTATTAGAAAAAGACTTTAATGATAATCTAATGAATAAGATTCATGAAAAATTTGGTAGTGAAATAAATGATGTAGTTGATATACTAGGTGTAACAATTTCTAGAGTTGAACTTGATTCAAAATTAAAAGAATTCGAAGATAAATATCCAAAAATAGATATGACTAAATTCAATAAAAAGGAAATATCTGATATTGAAGAAATAATTGAAGAAAATGAAAAAAGATTAGATATTGACATTATTTTAGATAAAATAAATAAAGTTGGTATGGATAAACTAACAAAAGAAGAATTAATTTTTTTAAAAACACAGAGTAATAAATGATGGAAATGATAGATAAAATTGTTATACATAGTTACGGCTATTTAATGAATAACACCTTCGAAAGAATATCTCTTGGTAAATACTATGACTCAAATTTAAAACCATATGACAAAGATTTTATTGATAGAATCATATTCTATTTTGAGGGTATTGAAGAGTTTGAAAAATGTAAAATATTATTAGATTTTTCAAAAGAAAGATTTGACCATGAAAAAAATTACCAACTTTTATGAATAAAGAAGAAAACTTTACTTATGAAAAATCTGAAATAGATCAATACTTTATTGATGAATGTGAGAAAAGAAGCAAAGATACAGGTGAAATACACTTTTTATTCGATACGAAACTATCACACTACATAAAAAGAAATAATATTTACGATAAAGAAGATAAAAGAGATTCTCTCTTATCGGAAATATTAGAAAGTGAAGTATATCATATAGGAACAATTAAAGAGTTTGATAGAATGCCATCTAGATTTTCATATTATGATACAGAGACTAAATTAAAATGTCGTTATAAGAAATACTCTTTAGTAACTAATTTTATTAAAAATTTAGGATTTTTACCATCAGAATTTAACCTTGGTCCCGAAATGGAACAATCTTATATCTTAGAGTTAAGAGAAGATGATGATATTGAAAAATTTATCATCAGATTACAACCTAACTTATTTTTAAAAATTATGATTCAGAATGAAAATGAATTAAAAACAATATATAACGGATTCTTCTCAAAGAAAGATATATTTGAATCAATTGATAAGTATTCTACTAATCTATCAAAGATTCTAATCAGGGATGCTAAAATCGAAGATATATTATCATAAAAAAAGAGAGCTTTTTGGCTCTCTTTTTAGTTTATTTATTTCAATAAATTAAAGAATTCTTTAAAATGTTTGATTCGATCCTCAAGTCCATTGGTTCCTCCGTTTACTCTTCTAGTTACTTTAGTAACAACATCATCACTTGAACCTAAATCACAAGTAGACCATAAATTATTTTTATCGAAAAAGAATGCTGCTGATGCCAAAGGATATTTAGTTGAAACTAAATCAGGGTTAGAAACACAATCTTCACCAATAAACTTACTAAATGCATCGTAATTATTTTTACCAGTTAATTGAATATAACCTCTTCCACGAAATTTAAATCCCTCACCTGATGCTTCATTACCATTACCCATTCTATTTGCATAAACACGAGAACCTATTTTTTCTGGTTGTCTTGCATATGAATCTTCTAAATTACCAGGAAAATATTTCCCGAATATTGCTTGTAACCCTTTAGAAGAATAATTCAAATTCTCTTTAACCGCTCTAAAATTACCAGATTCGTGACCACATTGTGATAAAAAGTGTGCTAATCTTAAAGAATTAGTAATATTAAACTTCTCTGCAACTTCAGGTATCTGAACTATTACAGAATCAGGTATATGACCTTTCAATTTTTCCAATTTAAAATTACTATCTGGTAGAGTATAAACTTCACTAGGGAATAATTTGGCCCAAGTTTTTTTACCAACCAATCCATCATCATTTAATCCATTTTCGGATTGCCATTTCTTAACAGCATTTTCAGTCATAGGACCAAAGTCACCATCATCTTTTAATCCTAAAGCTCTTTGTAATTTTTTAACACCTTCTCCAGATGATCCAATTTTTAATAACATATTTACAGTTTAATTTTTTATATACAAATTAAGAAAAACCAAATTCAATTATAGTATTAGTATATCATGATGTTGCATGTTTTTACTACTAACCCCAATAAAATATCTGGTAATTTCTTATCTTACCTACTTTTACATCACCATTGAAATCATCACCAATTAGATTTTCTATTATGTCCTCTAGAACACCATTTTCAAGTTTTTTCATTATTGTTGATTTAAATGAATTATAAATAGTATTATCACTCCCTTGATAACCATCTTGACTTTCTATAAATTCACCTAAGTTTATACTAAGATTTCCTATAGAATTATCTATAAGTTCTATTTCTTTCTTCTTAAGTTCTGTGCAAAGGTAGTCACACATATTTTCCTTTATTAACTCAATATCTTCTTCAGATAAACACACCACATCATTTTCAACATCTTCTATATAGAATATATGTTTATCAGAATCAACAACATCTATAGATCCAAGATTTGTATCAAAAAAATCCGCAAGTGCCTTTTCCATTCCTATATCAGCCTTTTCCAAATCCTTATAAATACACTGCTTTAAACTAGATGTTTTAAATTCATCAGATTCAAAGAATTTAAAACTTTCAAAAGTAAGAACACCATCAGATTCCATACTTACTCTATCCTCTATAACATCAGAAAGAACTCTATCAATTCCAGTTATTTCATTTAATTTATTTCTAATTAGAAACTTTTTGAATCTTTCACTACCTGGTTCAAGATATCTTCTAAGATTAGAAGGCCTTATTTTACCTTTCTCCATATATTCATCTACTAATTCATTTAATAATTGGTAGTATCTGTTAGCATCATCACTGTTTCTTATTGACATAATTATAATTTATATTGTTCTTTATATATTAAAATAAATATCTTTTATTTTACACTACCGAAAAATAATATATACTGAATAAATAATATATATTTTATGAATCTAGCACAAACAAAAGCATATTATAATAACAAACCAGTTGAATTTGTTATCAAAGAAAGATATGAACTTATAGAAGATAATGAGTTTATACCTAGATTCTCATTAAAAAATGTAAAAGATATTGCTAATATACCTATCAACGAACCTATAAAGTACAATGAACAGACTATGATAAAGGCAATTAAGTATGGAATGATATTCCTACTTAATTATAAAGGTGAAGAAGATAGTCACTTTGCCGGCCATGAAAGAGTAATTTATCCAATGGTTTTAGGAAGGTCTTCAAAAGGAAAGACTTTACTTAGAGGGTGGCATCTTAATGGATGGTCAGTGTCACAAAAAAGACACATAAATAAGATATGGAGGCTTTTTAGAACAGATAGAATACTTTCTATGACTTTTACTGGTTCGTTCTACAGATTAGCCCCAAATGGTTATAATATGAATGATAAAGGAATGCGTGGTGGTATTATAGCAAAAGCAGATTTTAGTGAGATTAGAAGAAATCAACAAAGCCTGGTCAATCAAAACAAAATCCAAAATAGAGAAGAAGTTACCTTAGGTGATGATAGAAAATTCGCAACCATAATTGTAACAGATACTGAAAGTCAATTAGACCTAACAAAAGTTATGGATAATTCTTATATCAATAATATTAAAGATACAAGTACATTAAGAGTTTCTTTCCTTAAAAGTGTTTATGGTAATAAATACGTTGCAGTTCTGGGTGCATTAGGACAACCAGGAAATACGGTTAAAATTCAATCAGATAAAGGAACACAAGTAGGAGTCTTCAAAGTTTTAGACTCAGTTACAGGACAAGTTCTTAAAAATATAAAGAACGTAAAGGGAAACACCTTATACGACCTTTATCTATTTGATAAAAAAATATAAAAAAATAAAAAAAAGATATGAGTATAAAAAAATTTAGTTCATTTAATGAGAATCATGATGGTGGTACACAAAACTATATGTTCTTTGGAAACCTTAAAACAATCAAAAGATTGGTAGATAAGATGTTAGAAATGGATGAGGCAGAAGTTGACGCTATGCTTACGAACGGACACAACTGGGCTGTAGATCACATCGCCACATCTAAAGATGATGTAGAAGAAGTATTTAACTTTTTAGCTGGATCCGAAGAAACTAAAAAACCATTAGGCGATAATCACGTTAAAAGATGGAATGGTATAGCAACAGAACAAGGCGAACCACCATATTGATTAAAAAATTAAATAAAAAAGTATGTCTTATACAAGAGAACAAATCGAAGCAGCCGTAAAATCAAAAGGCTACGTATGGTTTGCGGATGATGCAAACAAAGGATACGATGTAAATATCGTTGGAGTAAGAAACTCATCAACAGGGGAAAAAGTAACTAATGTTTTTGATGACCACCTTACAGTATCATTCAAAGAAAATGGTGAATGGAAGTTTTTCATTTGGGCAGCAACAACAGATCCAGGTAAAAAAGGCGTTCAACAATTTCATAACAAAGCAGGAGTAGCTAGATTAGTACCTAATCAATACAGAGGAACGTATACTATTTCTAAACATCAAGGTAAATATGATGCATTATGTCAAAGATTAAAATCAGTTACAGTTTATAGAGATGCTAACCGAGATTTAGTATATGACGAAACTAAAACTAATACTGGTATGTTTGGTATTAATATTCATAAAGCAGGAAGAGATTCTACTTGGGTTGAAAACTGGTCAGAAGGTTGTTCAGTTTTTAAAAGAGTTAAAGATTTTGATGAGTTCATGAAAATTTGTAAAAAAGCATCAAAGCTACACGGAAATTCTTTCACATATACACTGATTGAATCAAAAGACATAAAATAACAAAAATCCTCTCAAATCGAGAGGATTTTTTGTAAACATTCATCATATATTTTGATAGAATAAGGTAAAAAACAAATATCCGAACTATGAGAGAAGAAATAGATGAGTTCATTACGTTTTTGATGAAACATAAAGATGATGAGCGTGTGACGATACAGAAAGAACTAAAGTATGGTTATAAGAATTACTGGATAAGTTTTGATATTGATGAAGAACCTAAAACAAACAACAATATACATTGGGGTTCTCTCTCAGGAAGAATGTCCATTCATTTTGATAATAGGAACTCGGCAATCGTTTTCTCATCTGATAATACAGATATATCTGACATTACAATAGAGGATAAAGTCCTTTTAGAAAAGTGGTGTTGTATAATAGAAGATTATATAAATAGTAATATAAAAAGTAATTTCAAAATGATGGTCGAACAGACATTATCAAGTTGTCATAATAAAGATATCCATAGAGAATGGAAGATGAAAAAAATATTCGATGAAAAAGATGAATCTTTATAATCAAGAAGAACTAGACAGAATACAAAAGACTAAAGAAACCAATGATAGATTGGAAGAATTATTCAATGATAAACGTGCAGAATGGAATAAACAAGTAGAGCCACTATTCAAATCACTTACCGTTGATTTATCTAATCCATCAAATTCAGGTGTTATATTAGATGCACAAGCAACCGCTTTATCATTTAGACAACAAATAAATGAAAATATAAACTTTTTTCTAAATAAAAGGAGTAAGGAAACAACAAAAATTAAAAAATTAAGACAAGATAAGTTTGTATTCTATGCAATCGGTTTTCAAGTAAAGACTAACACCGGTGAAAAGGCGATTCTAATAGATGCACATATTGCAGAAAATGATAGATGTATCGAACTAATAGAATCTTATATAACATTCTTACGAGATACTGTTAAAAACCTTGAATCTTTCGGATTTGCAATAAAGAATATGATTGAACTTATGAACTATTTAGGTAGATAATATGTAAACAAGAGACAACAACAAAAGACGTAAATAGATTCAAATAAAAAAACCACTCTTTATGAGTGGTTCTCTCTTAAAAAGAGTTTAACTTTTTCAATAATCTTTTTATTTCAGAATTTTGTTCAATTCTTGAACAAATATCATTCATAACTTCTGTTGGATTTTCATCTTCAACAACTCTTGTTTGTAGTTCTTTAAATGTGACTTCATCACATTCATCCTTTAATTCAATTTTAAGTGCATTGAATGTTGACCAATATCCAGTATCATCATCTATCAATCCTTTCACAACTATTTTAGAAAATTGTTTTTCTAATCTTGTTTTTTTACCAAACATCTCTTCACCTCTTGTCAATGGTTCATCATCATATGGGTTAAATGACTCAAATTTTTTCAAATTTTTCATAATTTTACTATTTTTTTTAAATTTCTTTATAATAATCTAATTTTTAGTTAAAGTACGTATATATGGTTGTTAGCCACAATACATAAATAGCTTCTCAGTTGCTTTTTTACCTTGTCCGTTTTTTATAGAGTTATTTGCACTTGCAGATATTTCTTTCTCCCAAATACATTTAAAGTCTATTGGAGCATTATATTCAGAAATAAAAACCTTATGACCTTCCTTTGTCTTAATTCTACACCATTCCCAAAAATCATTGTGGTTAAAATCCTTAAATCCGATATATTTTCTAACACCTTCGTATGGTGGGTCGCAGTAAATTATACTATTTTTAGGTACCTCTAAATCTTTATAGTCACTACAAATAAAATTAATACCGTTTAAGTCTTGTTTCATCACATTATTATATGCTTCTAAGTCATATTTTCTTTTACCTGTATTATCCCTTCTAAAACTGCCCCACCATTCACAACCAAAAGTTAATCCAAAACCTAAATAAGCATACAACTCTTTAGGGTACTTATCTTCATTTGCCTTAACTTCAAAAAAGAAATCTTTACTAACTTCTTTAGGTGGCTCGTATCCTTTCTGTAATGACTTAAATAGATGTATCAAATAATCATTCTTGTCTGCACCTATTCTATTCCCTTTTACTTTATCAATAATATTAGCACCCCCAACAAAAGGCTCTACCCAAGTTTCATTGGTTCTACCTTCAAGCATTAATGGTAATATGTGTTTTGCTATTCTATTTTTACTTCCTAAGTATTTCATTCTATTTAATTCTATTTAATTTTATCTGTTAAATTACTGTGGCTAACAACGTGTATAGCACATTAAAACGATGTCATACCCTCGTATGTTATTCCTTTATAAACGTTCCATCAGTTCGAATCTCTATACATATCGATACCAGCCGATTTTAGTATACCCTCTAAATAATTAAAATGAATTGCCGGACCAGTAGGAAATCTCTTAACTGGTAGCGATCCCAAATTTTCAAATAACTTATAAGATTTTAAATGCTTCATATACTATATATAAAAAAAACCACTTAAAAAGTGGTTTTTTCATTTACAAACATTTTCTCAAAATACTCCCAGAACACTTTATGATCAACCGCCACCGATATCCTACTACAATTTTCATGTTTCAGTTGTTTATTCAAAGTAAACTTACTTAAAGGTACACTAGATATTTTATATTTCAATAATTCATCATATGAAACATTTACAACCGCAAATGGACCAGTTGGTAATACTGGATATTCATCAAATAGAAGTCCGTGCATCTCAAGAACCATTATATTTTTTTTGATACTATCAACAGTCTTCTTTCTATATTCAGTTATAGCAGTCTTTTCTTTAAGAAGTTCATTTATTATAAATTGTGGTAAATTTGAAATTGAATTATATTTATATAATGACCTTATTCTAAGTGTCTGATACAATTCTTCATTTTTAGTTGATATAAATCCAACTCGATATCCTGAAAGACCAATAGATTTAGAAAAAGAAGATACTAAAATAACATTATCAAAAAAGAAATCAGATAAACCATCATTTACATCATTAAAAAGATAGTAATATGGTAAATCTAATATAACCGTAACACCCGCTTCTCTAGCTCTTATAAGGAAACTTTTAATAATCTCAGAATCTGGACAATAACCAGTAGGGTTTGATGGATAACAAAGCATAACCACACCATCTTTAGGCATGAAATCATCAATGTTAAGATCATCAAATGTTTTAATATCCTTTCCATGTGTTGTAAGTATCTTATTCCAAGAACCCCAATGATAGTTAGGGATCCAGATAGTTTGGTCACCTAAAGAGTTTATAATCAAATCTAAACCTGCCATTCCACCAGGTGTCATAACGACATGACCTTCTAAACCAAACTCTTCTTTTATAGTATCAATCAATTCTAAACTACCATCATTACCACTATATTGTTGAGTCTTTGTATTATTTAGATTAAGATCCAATTTTAAAGAATCAATATCTAATGTAGTAACATCCATTACACCTCGGTGTAGTTTTAGATATTTTTCACCAGTTTCTTTTTCAATTTTGGTTATATTTTCCCCTATTTGTACTATGGAAGAATAACTCACATTCGCAGTATTTATATTCATAACATTTCTTTAATATTTTCTTTAATAAAAATTTCTATCTTTTTAAGATTTTTCAAAGATGTTTTAACATCCAACTGTATTCGCCAGTTCTTTATCTCATTATCTTTATCCTCAGGAACTTCCTCAACAAGTAACTCAATCTCTTGTTCATCAATTACCTCAAATATTGGTTCTCCAGGTAAACCATCTTCACCAATACCTTTAACACTTAACATATCATCAAACCTTAGGAACATTTCTTTACCATCAAAATCCTTCATCATATATCTACCATCATCGTCAGGTAAAAATACTTCTCCCTTATCATAGATTTTTACTTTATCAAAAAAGTTATAAATATACCAATCTTCTTTTAATCTAAATTTCATTATAATTTAAGTTTACTCTGTTTATATATTATACAATACTATTTGTTCAGTAAACAAAATTAAAAAAATACATATAAAATAAAGTAAACTTAAACTTAAATAAATGAAAATAGACGAAAAATTTTTAGAAAAGTACCTAAATAGTAATGCACCAACTGGATTCGAATACGAATTGGGTGGTCAGAAAATGTGGATGGATCACATCTCTAAATATGTTGATAAAGTAGAACTAGATAACTATGGAACCGCATATGGTGTTATGGGTAATATGGACTCAGACTTTAAAGTAGTAATTGAAGCACATTGCGATGAAATCAGTTGGATGGTAAACCACATTGACTCAAAAGGTTATATCAAAGTAATTAGAAATGGTGGATCAGATGCGACAATCGCACCATCTATGAGAGTTACACTTTGGGGTGATAAAGGTCCAGTAGATGGTATCTTTGGACACCCAGCAATTCATATTTCTTATAGAAAGAAAGAAGCGGATTTAGATTCTATCTTTATTGATGTTGGTGCATCAAGTAAGGAAGAAGTTATACAAATGGGTATCAATATTGGTACCGTAATTACTTTCAAAGATCAATTTATGAAACTTGGAACTGATTACTACACAGGAAGAGCACTAGATAATAGAATCGGTGGATTCATGATTGCAGAAGTTGCCAGAAAGCTAAAAGAGAAAGGTAAAGAATTACCATTCAAACTTTATATAGTAAATTCTGTTCAAGAAGAAATTGGACTAAGAGGTGCACAAATGATTACACAAACAATTAAACCAAATGTAGCGATAATTACAGATGTTTGTCATGAAACATCATCACCTTGTTATACTCCAAGTAAAGAAGGTGAATTTATTGCAGGTAATGGTGGTGTTATCACAAGAGCACCAGCTGTTCATAACAAACTAAGAAAATTAGTACTGGATGTTGCAGATAAAAATAAAATTCCTTTCCAGTTAGCAGCCAGTTCAACATCCACAGGAACAGATACAGACGCATTCGCATATTCAAATGGTGGAGTTCCTTCTGTATTGATTTCATTACCACTTCGTTACATGCATACTACGGTGGAGACCGTACATAAAGAAGATGTTAAGAATGTTATTAAGTTGATTTATCAAACACTTCTTAATATAGAAGAGAATCATAACTTTAAATATAACGTATAAAGAAAAAGCCACTCATTTGAGTGGCTTTTCATATTTCAATATGTATTTAATAAATCTCTAAGATCCACAATAATATCATGTAAATCTAATTTTTCAGAACCAGGTATTTTACTAATAATGTCAGCCTTGATGGTCTCGATAACCGCATACTCTACTTCACCTCTTCCATGATCAACATACCAATCATATTCTGATTCATATTCACCATCTTCATCCCAATCATTATCTACCCAGTTACTACTAAAAATTTCATCATCGAACATTTCTGCAGTTTTCACCTCATCATAGTTTTTCTCTATAAAATCAATAACTTCCTTTTTTAAGTTATCAAAGTTTTCATATAATTTTAAATATTTCATATCTATTTCTTTTTCTTTTTTGCTTTAGCTGCCTTTGCCTTTTTCCATAAATCAGCATCAGCTTTTCTTGCACCACCAGACCCAGTAATAAAACTATTTACACGACCAGTTGCCCAGGCTTGTTGTGGTGTCCCTGGACGATGACCAGAATTCCAGGCAGCTTGGCCTTTTTTATAAACCTTTTTAAGAATTCCAACCGGAATCCCACTCTGTTTTGATTTGTTTTTAATCATTTTACCAGCTTTTGAATCGGGATTATCAATTGAACCCGCAGTGACCTCTTCAAGTATAAGTATATCTTCTACTAAATAGAAGTATTTTTCATAATCAACTTCTTCTGAAAATGATTCGAATGTTAATATATTTTTCATATTACAATGATTTATTTTAAAAACCTTTTATATGCATATTCAACCAATTCTTTATTATCAGAATAAAGCTCTTTTATTTTATAATATGTTAGACCAATCGCATCATGTTTTTCATTATAATTTCTACCTAAATTATATTTTATAGAATGTTTAATACATTTAAGTAATTGTTCTTTATAAATTTTATTATAGATATCTAATATATTAGAATCTAATTCTTTAATTTCTGATTGATTAGTATTTTCTTTTATCAATTCGTTATATTTTTTAATATATTTCATATGATCATTTATTTTTTGCCAAACATTTTTTGGTACGCCTTAGTCGAACTCGACTTTTTAGTCTTTATCCTTTTACCACTTCTTTTGTCGTAGTCTGCTTCCCAATCCTTTTTATATTCTTTCTTACCTTTGAATTTCTCAATTTCCTTTTTCATAGCCTTTGGTTTTCTAGTAAGATACTTCTTTGGTATTTTACCTTTTTCATCAATACCTAATATAGACTGAATATCTTTCTCTATTAGATCCAATCCTTCTTCTATAGATTCTACATCAGTTTTGAAGTCCACGGTGTCACCTGCAATCTTAGTTACATTTAAATCATCTATATCAAATTCATATCTAAGTGAAAGTTCACCAGTTGTAAAGTTTACTAATAATTGATGATCCTCTTTATTCTCCCACTCATATATAATGTTCTCCCCATCGGACACACCATCTATTAGATCCTTTAATTCTTGCATCTTGGTATCAACAAAGCCAGTTGTTTCAATAAACTCTCTTATAAATTGGTTATATTTTTTAATCATAAGTTATATATTAAAAAAAATAAACAAAATTTGACTTTCTTTATATCATGTGTAGAAATAAAATTTACTTATGGCAAAATCAGGAAAAGATAAATTTAGAATAAAATCAGAAAAATTTTCAGAGTTTATATCTAAGTTAGAAGACCTTACTAAGATATCTGATAATATTAAAATTAAGATAGATAGTGAGAATATTATGATGTATTCTATTCTAGGGAAAGCAACAATTCTAGCATTTAAAAATTACATTATAAAAACTAACGATCTATTTGAAATAAAAGAAGACTTAGAATATGGTATAGATATTATTATCCTAAATGCAAAGAAATTTGTTAAAAATTTAAATTTTTTAAAAGATAATGAGAAAGTCACTATTGAAATAACACATAAAGAATCACAAGATGATGAAGATATAATGGATGCAAGAGCATTACAAATCGTTGGTGGTAAACTAAAAGTCAATTGGATTGGTGGTGAACATTATGAAATAAAAGACATGAGTTTAAGTAAACTAAACCAAGGTCTTAATATTAAAAATAGTAGATGGTCATTCAATATAAGTAAAGATGATTTCACAGATATAAAAAAACTATCTAATATAAATGGTGATAAGATATTACAAATTGGTGTAAGTTCCGGTAAAGTTGTTGTATCAGAAACATCGGCATGGGAACTTGAGATAGATAAAATAGATGATGAAAGAAATTCTAATCTAATACTTAATAAGAAATTTCTATCATGTGTAAATGATTCCGGTGATGTTAAATTTCATATATTTGATAACTTTATGTTAGTAAAACATGAAGACTCAAATTTAATGTTGAGCTTTGAACAAGACTTTGAAGAAGAAGATGAGTGATTTAAGACTTTAATATTTTTAAAAACTCTTCTTCACACATTTTAGATTTAGTTGAATTTATGAACCTTTTGGTTATGCATAAATTTTCAATAGATCCAATTATATTTGGATCTATTTTATTTATAAACCCAAAATATACCGAAGTTTTATGATCAATCGTCGGATAAAACCGGTGTGTATGTGTATGAGATAGATAACCTTTAATAAATTCATTATCATAATAGTCAAATCCGTTCCATACTTCATATAGTATTTTTTTATTCCGTTTAGTCATATTTCTAACATTTTTTTTATAAAGTTCCCAGGAGGTTATTTTATCATCCGGTACAATTTGACCATTACCTAATAATGTTTTTTTCCTCTTTTCTTTAATAATATCCACTTTTGATACATTATCCACACCATACCTTTCCATACAAGTTTCCCTTTTACTACATTCAATACTATCTCTACAATCTAACATTTTCTTTTTATAACTTCCTAATTTAAATGCGTTATCCACACCATATTTATTAATAAACGTTTCTTTAATTTTATTAACTATATGATCCTTATTTAAGGATATATACTCTTTGAATTTACTTGATTTTGAATAGTGATCTACTCCATATCTTTCCAACATCGTCCTCTTAGACTTCTCTTTAAACTCATCAGATGACATCCATTTACTATTATATTCTTTACTCTTATCGGTTTTAAAATATGATGTTACACCATACCTTTCCAACATTGTTTTTTCACCTTTATCTCCACCCTTTTTAATACCTCTCCATTTTATACTTTCTGATACCCTAAATTCATTAGTCATTGAATATGATTTTACACCATATCTTTCCATACAAGTTTTTTCCTTAACATGTGTTTTACAACGAAAGCAAGAATAGTAATTTTTACCATTTCTGTTTTTATTTACCAGATATTTACTATATGGTAGTATATTTTCTGATTCACAAATTTTACAAATTGCAGTGACTTTAAATTTAGAACCAGGTAACAAATCAACAACCGAAACATATATCTCATCATCAATAGAATACCCCAATCTTTCAAAATGAACTCTATTTCTAATGTTTATTTTAATTAAAACTTCTTTCTCCTTTACCATATAAATAATACTATTTTAAATATATATCAAATAGTATAAGTTCCATTTAGAACTTATTTAATAAAAAGTATATAAATTATATGACACGAGAAGATAAAATATCAAAAATCGAGTCTTTAAAAAAACAAGCGAGCGAGCTAAAGAAGGAAGCGGAATACTACAACGCACTTCAGCTCGCTCTTGTTTAGCCCCCGGTATTTTTTACTGGGGGCAAAAAGACTAAAATTAGTACTGAACGGCTCTTACGGAGCATTCGCGACAGCCTACTTCATATTATATAATAATCATGTTGCAGGCACAATTACAGCACAAGGAAGGGATTTAACAAAAACTATGGATATGGTAAATGAAGATTATTGGTATAATCAATGGCATTTAGATGAAGAATTCCATAAAAATCTTTGTATTAGAAATGTTACACAGATAAATAATAATGAAGCAGTATCAATATATGCAGATACCGATTCTTTATTTGTATCATTCCTACCTGCAATAGAACATTCAGAATGGGAGAATTTATTTCTAAATCCAAAATCATTAAGTGAGATTGATAAGAAATTTATCGTTTTATCACCAAAAAAAATCAATACTGATAATCCAAATTATCTTGGTGGTGCAGAAAACTATAATGACTTTGAAAAGCTTTTAACAATGGACTATGAAATGGTAATTGTAGATGGTTTATTCATAAAAGATAGAGATTTTATGAACTTAGTTTCAAGTGGTTCTCTTACCTGTGATGTAAAATGGAACTGGTCAAGAGAAGTAGACTATATACACGGAATGGACCATTACAGATATGGTGGATATTTCAAACAGTGTTTAGAAGATTATGCTGCAGGATTTGGAGTAGATAATAAAGAAGATTTTGAGTTAGAAAGAATATCAGAATCTATTATATCTCTGGCTAAGAAGAAATACATACAACATGTTTCTTTTGAAGATGGTATACCTTATGAAAGATTATCATACTTATACCCAAAAGGAGTGGAACTTGTTAGATCATCAACACCACTTTTCGCTAGGGAGAAAATTATCAATATTGTTAAATATTTATTTGAGAATTCAAATACATTCAACATCAAAGATTTACTTAAACTCATAAAAGCATTACGTAAAGAATTTGAGTTAGCAGATATCGACGATATCGCGATGCAATCTTCTTGTTCGAACTATGATGCTAAAGTAATTGACGATAAATCATTACCATTAAAGTTTGTAAATGGAGCACACTTTGCAGTTAAGGCAAGTGCTTATCATAATTACTTATTAAATCAAAATAAACTATTACAAACAAAATATGAGTTTATAAAATCAGGAACAAAGATAAAATATTATTATTGTAAAGATACACATAACGGTGATATATTTGCATATATCAGAGGTTCTTATCCTATTGAGATTGCACCTGAAATAAATTATGATATTCAATTCGCTAAGTGTATTTTGGCACCGATAAATAAGATTATCGAACCGTTGGGAATGCCAGAAATAACTGAGAGATTGTCAGTCGTAATGGATATATTCAATGGCTTTGGAGGTATATAAACTTTAGAAAATATAAAAAAGTCACTCAGAATGAGTGACTTTTTTATTTCATTGAAATTATCTTATCTTTTGGGAATTTAAATAGATTACCTTGTACAGTAGTATTACTTGAACGAACAATAATAAAGCTATTTTTTTCTAGTTTATATAATACTAAATAATCTACATTTTTACTAGATCCTACTATTTTAAGTGATAACGACCCTTGAGAGTACGCACTCACTAAACCATCATTCTCCATAATATTATCATAAGGCTTTACTTGTATAGTCAATTCTTTACCATTCCAAATGAATTTACCATCTATACCTGATAAATCTTCTTCTGGTGTAGGTGATATCATTACACATTGAATACCCTTTTTAAGTAATTCATTTTTAAAGAAAATTAAAGAATCTTGTTCACCTTTATTACCTCTTCTGGTGGTTGCTATAAGAATTGGTAAAGTCTTTTCATCAAAGTAAAGACCTTTGTAGTTATACACATCAAATAAATTATTAGTCATATAATCATAAAATTCTTCCTCAGTCGTTATACCAACTTTCTCTATTATACCTTTGAAAACGGTATAATTATTCACCATCTTCGCAATATATTCTGTATTTATTTTTCTACCATCCACATCAATGTCTTTATTAGGACATCCATAATAATATCCAAAAGGTCTATAAACCTCTGCAATATACTTTTTGATGATTCCATTCAACCAATTTATTGAATTCACATCACCATACTTACTTGTGAAAACTGGTCCTAAACTTAAATCTTTTATCATAGTGTATATATAAATAAATTATTTTCGGAAAGTACTTATTGGATATATATTCTATGAAAAATGAAAAACTATATCCAATGTTTGTAAGTTATCTAACAGACAAATTAAATGAAGGTAAAATATCAACCGGTGCTATGGCACTTTCTAAAATATCAAGAACAGCATTTGAAGAATTTAAAAATAAATTCGAAAAAGATGAAGAATTTGAAGGTAAACAAAAAGGTTCTTTTAGAGATAAAAAAATAGATGATTTATTTGATGGATTTGACTTTGATTGAAAAGATAGAAATAAATGATGTAACCACTTATTTCTATGAAGGAATAGATTTTGATATGATTAAAAATCACAAAGTAGAAGATGGTTTTATAATATTCTTTATAGATAGTTATGTTGATGTTATAAAGACTCGTGATCGAGAAAATAAAATAGACTCTATACTTTATAATAAAGATCCAGAAGATTTCAATTCAGAAAAATATCAAAAAAATAATATTGCTATATATCAAACCTCAGGTAATCTTATACCAGTTTATGAGGCAGTAAAGAAAAAGATTATAGAGACGGATTATCAAAACAATTGGAAAACGACGATTTTATAAAAAAAAGTTTCTCAAAAATAATATATAAACCAATGAAAATTATGAAACACTTGATGAGATACGAAGGATATACAACCGCACAAAGAGTCGATGATATTTTAGATAAAATATCAAAACATGGTATTAAGTCACTTTCCAATTTAGAAAAAGATTTCTTAGATGCACACAAATATGGCGGTGAAGAAAACGTACACCAAGAATTAAATAAAATAGAAAGCGAACGATTCTTTGAAGATGATTCAGGATTATTCAAATTCGAATTTGACCATATAGAATACCATAATAATGAAAAACATTACTTTGGAATTTTAAACTGTCCCGATTTAATATTAAAGGGTGGTAAAAGTATTAGTGGTAGATTAGAAGGTAAGATAATATATAATACAAATACTAAAATGACAATACCTGATTTTATAAGTGTTTTTAATTTAGATGAATTTGACATTTTTGACTTTTGTGAAGGATACGAATATGAACTAGATAGCTTTATTGACTATGTAGTCAGTGAGTTAGAAAATAAAAACGAAGAATAATGAAGACAATAAAATTCGAGTCCTTCATGGGTAGTCAATTGGGAAAATAGTACAAGAAGTAGAAACACTAAAATAGAGTCAAAGATAATTGGCGACATTCAAAAGCAAGTGAAGAAGAGTAAAAAAGGAAAAAATATTTTAATATATACTAAAAAAATAAGTCTAAAAAGATGATTAAAAAATATAATCAATTTGTAAAAACAAATGAGAACGCACCTACTCCTTCAAGACCAAGTGTTACTCCTGAAACAATTCCAGCACCAACAGAAACTCCGTCAACACCGAGACCATCTAGGCCATCTGTTATTCCTACAGAAGAACCAGGTGTAAAGGATAATCCATTAGCATATGGTGATGAATTAGATGCAGTAGAAGGTGGATTAGCAGGATTGGCAGAATTACTAGGTACTTCGGTATCAGGAAATGTAATCAACTACGAAGGTCATAAAATTGATCAACCATCAGAAACTGGTAAATTTAGAGTTGATGATATTGATTTGAAAACAGATGATATCGAAAAAGTTGTTGCTTACCTTAATAACCCAGAGGCACAAAAAGAAGCTCAAGGTAAAAAAGAAAGAAGAGCTCAAGCTCAAGCACAAAGAAGAGCTCAAGCTCAAGGTGAATTCGAACAAGGTCCAGATAAAACTGAAACTGGCTTAGATCCTGAAGCACAAGCACTTAAAGCACAAGCAGTAGATATTGAAAAAATTGGCGAATCTAAAAGTTACAAAAACAGAACATTCAAAAGAAAGTTTTAATAAAAATTAAATATAAAAAACCACTCAAAAATGAGTGGTTTTTTTAGTTTTATTAAATGTAGAATTATTTTACATTTTTAATATCTATTTTTTCACCATCAATAGAATATAATTTAATATAATCATCGTTTAAAATTTCAGTTAGAACATTTCTAAAGAACTTCTCTAAATCTTTCTCTCTCTTACTAATGTAGTCTTCTAACTCTTTATTACTCCAACCATAATCAGAATCCAATGATATGATAATATCATTGTCCGAAACTTTAGCTTCTACGAAGATACCCTCATATTCTTCATGTCCCAAAAAATAAAGATCAGATTTGAAACTTTCTAAGGTTTCTTCCGGCGTATTCCATTCTGCAAATCCTCTTAACTCTTTGTTTGTATTAAATACAAATATATTTTTTTGATCCGACTCTTGGAAGTTTTCAAATTTCTTAATATTTTTCATTTTTTATATATTATTTTTTTTTATATATTATATTTTATAACATCATCGCTATAGTGAGTCTAGTGAAAGTTATGGTATCACCTAAGCTGTCGAAATCCTCTGGAGAGCTCCATCCTATTCCAAATTCTGTTCCTCCGCTAAACATCCTAAAAGGAGACTTTGTCTCTACCTTTATTCCCATATTAGTAAGTTTGTTGCTTATCTCACCGTTTATTCCAGGAGTATAGTCTCTACCGGAATGTGAATAATACCAATCGTTCAGCCTTATTACAGCACCCTTAACTTCTTTCCAGGCAAAGATGTCGCCAGAATATAATCCTCCTGGAGGTGAAGGTAATCCAGGTATCTCTCTCGCAGGAGAAAAATATGGTCGCTCAATCAACACTGAAAAGAATGTATCTTTGACTCCTAAAATAGACGTGTCTCTTTCAAAGCTGATCTTGAATCCTTCGTCTTTAAGCTCCTGCATTATATCTTCAGAATCTTCTTCCATCTCTTCGATAGATTCCAATATCCTATCTGTTCCATCTACCTCAAATATACCCGGTTCGTCAGATTCATCTAAAAATCTTCCTAATTTCACCATAATTTTATCATTACCTAGATGATGTGTAGAATCAACATTAACATTTCTAAGTTCACCAACCGAATAAACACATCTTACAGAATTTGGAATGCCCTGTCTTTCTACTAACTCACAAAATTGATTATACATATCTTCCGCAATCTCTTTAACACTTTCAGGTGTTGTCGTACATCCAGGATGTACATCTATGTCCATAGGTATTACTATATCATCCGAATATCTAGAGTTTATATCATCAGCAATCACTTTCGCGTTTAACTGAAACGATTTAGGAGTCGCAGATAATATCTGGCAATACTTTATCCAATCTCCGGGAGTTCCTTCTTTAGGACATATTTTTATATAGATTACTCCGTATTTCATTCCTCTAAATTATTTTTCTCTTTTTGTATCTTATTTATAATATAACCAGATACTGCAAATTCAGCTGCTGCCCATAATAAGAATTCACCCATCGATAAATCTACATGTTTTTCTAATAAGAAAAAAACCATTCCCCATTGTGCGATAATAAATGCTATACCTGATTCTACTCTCTTCTTCGAGAAATATGATTTTTTATTAGAATAAACATTTAATAACTCTGTAAATAACCATTTACAATTATTCCAACCAAAAAAGAACTTCTTTTTATCAGTTTTAGGTACCTCAACTTTCTTTTCCATTTTTAATATTTTCTTTTATATATTAAAAACAGAAAAGAAATTTATAAATACTTAATATTGTTGAACTTTCGATTATAATCAGTATCTTCTTTCTTAGAATATTTCTTCCTTTTTGGTATCCATTTTAAGTCTAAAACATCTTTACTAAAAAAATCATCTAACCTTAATGTTTTAAATGGATTTGGTACCAATGTTGCAAGTCTATTTATATCCTTTACTTTACTTATTCTATGTAAAAGTAACATTGGGTCAGGTGACTTCTTTTTTTCAACTATATCTTCAAAAAGTTTTCTCCATAAAAAAACAGGGTACCCACTTTTCATTTTCTCCTCAGTTTTATTAAACCCTGCATCATCATTATCGAAAAAATACTGTATATCTAAACCATTATTTTCAATAACTCTATAGTCAGTATTTACACCTACTAATCCTATTGAGTTTGGGTAAAAAAGAGAATCTAAATAACCTTCAAAAATAGTTATAGTTCTGCCTAAGTCAACATTTAAAATATTAAAATAATATGATAGTTTATTATAAATAACCATCTCATTCATATCAATATCGATTGGTTCTTCTTTACCAATATTTATCCACTCTAAAAGATTTTCATAGTTATAAATTTTAAACATTCTTCGTTTTCCTTCTTTTAGGTTACGAACTTGCATACCCAATACTTTATTATCTCTTCGATTTAACATAACAATTATCCATTCACTTTCATCTTCATTTTTCCAGAATTTTGCTTGATAGATATTTTTATGATATTCTTCGGGTATTCCACGACCTATTAAATACTTGTATATACCGCCGTTGGTTTGAATAGGTTTGAAATCTGATATCTGAGTAAGGTTTGCAGAGAAAACTCTCTCTAACTCGCTTAATTCGATAAGATTTTCAAACTTAGCATCGGACATATTGGTCTCATAATCAGAATATGTCATTACACTATTAAGATGCTCAATCATCTCAAGTTTCTTATCTGGATCAACCATTTCGTTGAAATCCCTACACATCCTATCAAGGTTTGTCCTCTTATCACAATTGAAACAAACATACATCAATCGATTTAAATAAAGGTTACCTCTTTTCTTATATTCGTTTTTAGAATCACCACAATAAGGACATGCCACGTTGAATCTATCAACGTAATCAACTATTTTTCTTTTGTTTTTATTCGCAAACTCTTTATTGAGTATCTTTTGAACTAAATCCTTTATGTATTCCTTATCCATATAACATGATATAAAAAATCACATTCTAAGTTTATAAAATTTAATCAACGATTATATCAGAAGGTGCAGTTATTTTCATAGCTATCAATGGAGTTTTATCCTTTTTGTATATAACATCCATCATCTTGTCGATATTCTTATATTCTTTATTATCTATATACCCTTCATCATAACCCCATGAAAGGTAAAAACTTACAGTACTATTTAATATCTGTAGTTTATCAACAAATTCTTTAAGTATTTCCGACATTTCATTTTTTGAAATACCTTTATCACCTGATAAATAATATCGAAATTCTATAATCATCTTATTATCCCTTACGTTTGGTGGTAGTCCCAAAGTATCATTCATAAGATCCTCATAATCGTGTGTTGAATCCATTCCTCTCTTGATACCAAAAATATCATCATAATCATGTTTTATCCCGCCAGGTCTTCTATCCATGTATGCATCTATTCTATTTTTAGAATCATGTAAAATATCATATCCACAATCTTTTATATCATCCATATAAACTGGCTCTGTACTCTTTGGTTTCTTTTTGAAGAAATCTAAGAATCCTTCATATGTCTTTATATTATTCATATATTTAAAAGTAAAATTCTTTTGTATATTTCTGTTGGGAAAGTACTAATATCAATATTATCATATATCTCGAAGAGATTCCTTCTTTGCCATCTATTATTAAATAACTCGACATAAAAACTAGTAATTGTATTCTTATCAACATCAAAAATATCATCCGGCATATCAGATATAATATCAGAAAGTTGATTTTTATAATTAGCCAATGCGCCACTTGTTTGGTAATTTACATTTATAGACCCACTTTTTTGACTTCTAATTATCCAAGCGTATAATCCGGGTAAAAGACATGATACATTTAACACACCCAATATTTCACCAGATTTAGTAGGAGTAGTAAGTTTATCAATAAAATCTTTACTTGGTTTGTATTTGATAAGTAAATCTTTAAGATCCTTTGTATACTTATCAAAATCAAAACTACCATCACTTAGTGTATATTTATCATCCACTTCAAATTCACTCTCAAGTTTTGATTCTAATGATTTATCATACCTATTACCATCAATAACTTTATCTCTAAAATTATATTCGCCTGTGTAAGGGTCCTTTATATAACTCTTTTTGGAATAATAAACACCATCGATTTCCATATAGTATTTTTTCATTTCTTTAGTACAATAATCAGTGTCTCCAGAATCACTCACTTTAAATTCTATTAAATCAACAAACTCTATTGGTAAACTATCTTCCATACATTCAGAATATACGGTATCCTCAGAATAATAGGAATCTGAAGTATACTCACTATATACGGTACTTGCGTTATCCGATACATATATACCAAGGTAATCTAACCATACCGCACATTCATAATGAACATAATCATCGATATCCTCACAATATCTAGAATCATCCTCATCTATATATTCGCCATGGTAATCACTCCAAACTCTATCTTCATTATCCGATGCACTTCCGTCTGTATTTTGTAGTATTAAAATTTTATAACCATCCATATTAGTAGATAATATTCCTTTTTCATAATCATAATTTGTAAAATTATCCATATAAGGATAATAATCATATCTTCCTTCTTTTACTTTAACTTCATGTCGACCATCTCTTAAAAAACCATTCTCATCACCATATGATTCAAATAATTTTTTATCACTATCATCTATAGTATAGATTCTATCCATAAATTTTTTACCATCGGTTAAAACCCATAATAAAGCTCTTCCTATTAGTTTATCACCATTTTTTAATATAAGTAAACTACAAACATCTGGGTTTTGAACATAAATATCAAAATAAGGTTGACATTTCTCATACCTCATACATGAACTCCCAAGTTGTCCCCTAATTTCATCATAATTATCTACTAAATACCAATATCTTATGTCTTCACCTTTAACTATTTCAAAAGTCTTAGATACATTTAACATTTTATCGTATGTAGATTTGTAATCATTTACAAATTCTTCAAGATCCTTATCTCTTATAGGAGTTTTACGAACATCATTAAAGACGTGTCTTACCCATCTTCCTATACTATACTGTGGAGTTCTTCCACTTTTCCAGAACTTACTACCCTTTACAAATGTTTCTCCAGACTTCTTTAGATTTTCTTCTGGAAATTCTCTATAGAATCTACTTGTCTGAACATATGAAATCATATCATTCTTATCGGTTTTATCTATCAAAGTATAAGTATCTTGTATATCATCTTTATTTTCAATACTTAGAAGTATTCTAGCAATTGTTTGTGTAGGTGAAATTTTACTATCATTTAATGCAATTTTAGTTAGTATATTCCTAAACTCAGTAGAGTAGAATATCATCATAGTATTACTATTTTCTAATATAAATTCGGAGTATTTGTTTAGTCTCATATTTCTATATATAAAAAAATCCACCTATTTTTTAGGTGGATTTTTCTTTGTAATATTTCTATTACCTAATCTTTTTTTTTATTCTTACCAAATATTTTTCTAGATGTTTTTGCTAAATTTTTAGATTGTGTAATCATTCCTTTAATATATGGATCTTTACTATCTAATTCTCCAGACATTGCTGCATTTGGAGTTTGCATAGATATCGTACTAGACGCCATTGGATCCTGACTCTCTTTAAATTCATCAAAAGTTCTCACTTTCTTTGTTATGTTTTCTGGATCTTTTGTACCCTTAACTACAAATGATAATAGATTTGGAAATTGTTCATGATGAATATTATCAGTTAAATCTTCAATATGTTTAACATTACCTAAATCATCATCAGAGAATCCAACTTTAGCCTTATATCCTATTGATGATGCAAATTTATCTACACGGTCAATAAAAATTAAAAGTGCATCTTCTTTTGCCTTTTCAGGATTTGATGGTGATCCACCTCTTGATGGTGCAGAAACACCAACAAAATCACAATTATCTAAATAAACTTTAAATAATTCATTTTTAGATGGTTGTTCTTTAAGTATTCTATCAAATTCTTTATTATGTTTAAATAGATAAGCAAACTTCATTAAGTTATTATACATCTCATAAATCCTTTCTTCAGATAAAACATTATCTAATATCCACTCAATACCAGTTCTCATTGCCTCAGATTCATGTCCTCTAGCAGTTATTATTGAAAAAAGAGAACCATTTACTAAACACTCAATAAAATCATTCCAAGCCGGTCCAAATTTCTTATTTGAAATAGAATCTTTAACATCTTCTAAAAATGCAACTTGACCTCTTGGTCCATTATCTCTAAACTCAGAGAATGCTTGTTCAGGATCATTACCTAAAATTCTCCAGTTATCTTTATCAGATCTAACTTCTGCAAATTTAGAAGTTGATACATCCTCAGGTAACCATTCACCATCAATTAAGTGTTCCATGTGAATAACCGTAGTCATATTTAAAATATTATCATCCCAGTCAAAAGCATAATACAGGAGATGTCTATCCCCTGTATTATCTTCTTTAATATATTGATTAAACTTTTTAATCATCATAATAATTATATTATTTTTTCTTGTTGATGAAAGATTGGAAAGACTCTAATTTACTATCTAACTCTTCATCTTCTAACTCTTCATCCTCGTCTTGACCAAAATCTTCTTCCTCGTCTTGACCGAATTCATCAAATCCTTGAACTTCCTCTTGACCTTCTTCACCTTCTTCCGTTTCAATTTGGAATTCTTCAACTACTTCGTCATCAAAGGTTGCTGTTACTGAAATAAGACCATCTTTCTCTTCGATCTCAATCTCGTATCCGTTTATTTCTACTTTAGTTTTCATATATATTTATTCTTTTTTTTGTATATATTAAATTTATAACTACATTATATATTAAACTTTCAATCCGTTTTTTTATAAAAAAAGAAAACCAAATAAATGGATAGAAATACCCGAATATTGAAGTCACATATGAGAGATAATAACATATCTAGCTCTGTGTTTGATGACTACTTTAAAAAAGTATCAAGGACTCAAAATAATAATACTCCATATCTATTAGAAAGTAATGGGATGTCCGTAGACATCTTCTCTAAGTTATTAGAAGATAGAATCATATTCTTATCTACAGACGTAGATGACTATGTGTGTAATATAATAAAGGCACAACTTCTTTATCTTGAAATGGAAAGTGACAAAGATATCAAAATATACATCGACTCGGGAGGAGGTTCGGTTTATTCTGGATTAGGGTTATTAGATGTTATGGATTTTGTTAAGCCAGACATCATCACCGTAAATACAGGACTTGCTGCTTCTATGGCTGCTGTAATACTTTGTTCAGGAACAAAAGGTAAAAGAAAAGCTCTTAAAAGAAGTAGGACCATGATCCATCAACCACTTGGTTATCTTGGGTATTCACAAGCAGTTGATATAGAAATAGAATCAAAAGAAATAAACTCTTTGAAAAAGGAACTTTATGAAATAATCTCTGATACTACCGGCCAAGTATATGATAAAGTTCATAAAGATGGTGATAGAGATTATTGGATGACTGCCACGGAAGCTAAGAAATATGGAATGATTGACGAAATCATACAAAAAAGAAAGTAACATGAATGGATCTTACACAACTATCAAAAGATGATAAGATTAAAGAACTGATAAAAGACGTAAAGTCTAAAAATTCTTTGAGAAAAAAGTTATATTTGGACTCAGGTACTCTTACGGATCAAGAATTGGAAGACTTCTTTGAACAAGTACATGAAAGAATAGACCACATATCAGACGCACCGATTTTTGAATTTAGTGAAGTAGTAAACAACAAGCTAATTAAAAAATCGGTGGCGACACAAACATTGAAGTTTCAAGATTTACAAACATGTATCGGCTACATACTGAGATCCGAATCTATCGAATCGAGTATAACTTACTTCTACGACATACTAAAGGCAAACGACGGGTCTATAAGTTTCAGGTCCGCCAATGTGTTCGATGAACAGAGAAGAACAAGAGAAGAAAGAAACAAAAAGATAGACGATGTTCTAAACATAATAAAAAAGCCTCGATAAAACGAGGCTTTTTTATTTAATATATATGTTTATGAAAAAGTTCTCAAAGTTAATAACAGAATCTAATGTAGATAAAGATTTTATGCCACATGCTACGGTATCTACAGAAGATTGGGAAAAGGTAAAACCTCTTATAGAGCTTTTACAATCCGAGAAATACACTTCTAACACTAGAAAGAAATTAAAAAATCTAATTTCTTGTATGAACACGGATTCCATGATACATTGGCAGCAAAATGTTAAAAACGAGGATTCATTCGAAGACTTCTTCAAGATGTTTCGAATAAACTCTGATGAGGATGAGATAAAGGATTGTATAAGAGATTTGATAGACAACACGGATGTAGTGAATGAGGATTCAAATGACGATAAAGGAGAGTTTATTATAAAGATGAAAAGACTCAGACATAAAAGCATCGAAGAAGTCAAAGAAGATATAAAGGATGCTTTCTCAAAGCTTGAAATGATTGATAATACGGATTTTTACTTTATGATTGATGCAATATCTCCTGATGGGTTTTCAAGAGACCGTAAGCTACCAAAAACTCTTTACAAAGGAGTAAAAACAAACATAGATTCTTGGTTTGAACTAAATGGTATAGAAAGTCCCAATAAGATTGATAGAATCTCTTTACACATTTACAACCCAGAAACACACTTAGAAAAGAACGACCTTCCTTTCTAAAATACTAACATCAAAAAAGCCGATCAAAAATTTGATCGGCTTTAATTTTTTAGAAGAATGATTATTCATCATTTTTTGGTTTCTTAGTAGCTGGTTTTCTTCTTGCGGGCTTCTTTTTTACCTCTGTAGTTTCAGAATCTACCTTTTTAGCAGGCTTTTTAGCAGCAGGTTTTTTAGCCGCAGGCTTTTTAGCAGCAGGTTTTTTAGCCGCAGGCTTTTTAGCAGCAGGCTTTTTAACTTTTTCTTTAATTTCCTTTGCCGTTACTTTTTTATCATCCGCAACTTCTACGAATCTTTTCTCAATTTGGTCAGTAGGTTCTTCTTTTACAATTTCTTTAACCTCTTTTACAATTTCTTTAACATCTTCAACAACATTTGAAACTTTTCCTTTAACATTTGAAATTTTTTCCTTTTTTGAAAAAATTCTTTTAAAGAATGATATTAACTTTTTCATAATTATGATTTTTTTATTTTTTGTATATATAATATATCATAACTCCCCTTAATTATTAAACTATAACCAATTTATAATATATAACATGAAATAAAAATATTCACTTTTATAGATGAAATTTAGATATGATAAAGAGACAGAAGAAATAGTAGTATCGGATGCAACAAGAATCGAATATCACCAAATGCAACTTTGGCTTACACGAAAGGTAAAAGGTTGGAGATATCACCCAGCAGTTAAAGTTGGTGCATGGGATGGAAACATTACATTCTTTAAGAATGGTAGAATAAATCTAGGTCTATGGAAAGAGGCAATGAGAGGTTGTAAAGAAATTGAAATGCCTTTTATATTAGAAAATAAATTAGATTTCCCGATAAACAGAGATGTTACTTTAGAGAAAGTAAAAGACTTCTGTAAAGATTTTTTCAAAACACATAAAGTTAAAAATAAAGAAGGAGAATGGGTACCATTTATGCCATATGATCACCAAGTAGAAGCGGCATATAAAATACTAAAGAATAGATATTGTATGGCAGAAGTTGCAACATCAGGTGGTAAATCACTTATTATATCCATAGTAATGTTCTATACATTTCTAAATATAGAACCAGATGCTAAGATACTTATCATTGTTCCATCTATAACACTTGTAACACAATTCTATGATAATATTATAGAATATAATTATGGTATAAATAATCTTTTAGAAATGAAAGAAAAAAATACAACAGAATTATCATCAGGTCACATACCTTGTATAACAAGAGTCGAAGAAGTAATGTCAGATAGACCTAGAAAGTTCTCAGGTACCGAAAATCCAAATATCTATATTGGTACATATCAATCACTCGAAAAATGGCCTAAAGATTTCTTCGAGCAATTTCACACAATCGCGACAGATGAGGCACATGGTGCAAAAGCAAAAACTATTACTAAAATATTAGAATATACTTTTGGGAATGCTTACTGTAGATTTGGTGTTTCTGGTACATTTCCATTAGAAGATACTTGTGAAATACTAACAATACAATCTGTTTTAGGTCCAAAAATAACAGAAGTGAGTGCAGATGAGTTAAAGAAAAAGGGTATAATTACTCCGATGGATATTAGAGTTGTTTTAATGAATCATAACCACAGTGAATTTAACGATAGATTAAAACTTGTTAGAAAAAGTGGAGATGGTAAAGCAGCATTCGATTTTGAGAAAAGATTTATACACCAATCGGATAAGAGGTTAGATTTTATAAGAAACATTGTACAGAAGTGTACAAATAATACCTTATTACTTTTTCACACAATAGAAAATGGTCAAAGAATTTTTGATAAACTTAAAAATGAAATACCAGATAAAGAATTCTTTTATATAGATGGTGAAGTAAAGGGTAGAAAAAGGGAAGAAATAAAGAAACAGATGGAAATAACCAAAGAGAAGGTTGAATATACTATACTTAATTTTGGTGACTATGAAATTGAGTTTAAATCTAACTTTGAAATATTATTATCAGACGGTACATATAAGAAAGCTTGTGATATAACACCTGATGACGATATCGATGATGACTTTATAAAAAAATATAAATGACTTTACAACAGAGTAAGTGTAAATTTAATATATAAATTATGAGAGAATTTATCTATAAATATTAGAGCATATCAAAGACCTTTAAATTGGATGATGAGTTATTATAAAAACTCCGAGGAAGTATCAAATGCCGCTAAGAAAGGTTGGATAAATCTTAAAAATGATAAGGATAAATACGAAAAATGTAGAAAGAAAAAGTATAATAACATGAAGACAATATCATCAGAAGAACAAAGAAGAAGAGCTAATATTTTTTTGGAAAAATATATCCGAAGTCAATGGTACTTTCCCGTTAAAAAAATAGTTTTCGCATAATGATGAATAGTATATTACCAGGAATGATCGGACAATTACTAAGTGGTGGTCCGATTCCACCAGGAACAATACAATTAGGGACACCAGGAACACCAGGTGGTGGTTCATTAGGATTAGCACCATTTGCATTTGCGTATGACTATTCATTTTCTGCGTGGATAATTGAAGCATCTGAATTATCATCAATTGGTGGGTCAGTTGATTTCACATCATTAGAACTTTATTTTGGTGATATGTCAGATCCATCTTTTACAATGTTTACTAATCGTATTTATATGGCACATATCGGTTCTAAAGCAAATTGGACTGGTGCTTTACCAACAGTAGATATGAGTTCAGAAACTTTAACAGATACAACAAATGTTAAATTCTCATTTTCTAAAACATACACAAGTGCTGAATTAAATACTTGGATAGACTATAGTTTCGGAACTAATTTTACTTGGAATGGAACAGATAATATAGTTATTTGGTGGGAAAATAGAGATGGTAGTTATGACTTTGGTGGACCAAGATTTGATATTGAAAACAAAACGGGATCAGTTGCATATAAAAGAACTGATACGACTTATCCAAGTGGTGGTTGCTCATTGGATACAGGAAGACCGATAATGAAATTAAATTACGAATAATATGAATATAGAAACAGTTAGAACCGAATTAGAAGTACTTGGTAATGTAGGTACTTTATTAGAAGAAAATGATATGTTATTCATATCAATTGAAGGAGTTCAAGAGACTCAATCAACAATAAATACCTTTAATGGTGTTATAAATACTTATGTAATATCAACATATTCAATATTAGAAGTTTTTAATTTAGAAGGAGGTAGTATAAAAGCCATTTATAAAAAATAAATAAAAGATATGTGGAAAGTAATAGATTTAGAACCTAACGGTGATGAAATTATAATGGAAACTATGAGAAAATCCGAAAGAGAATATTAGTACATACCTTATAAGAAAATATAGAGATACTGATAACAGAATATCAGAGAATGATCCAAATGAAAACAATTTAATACTACTAAATTGTAAAATAAAAACTATAAAAAATGGCTAGAATAGTAGATAAAAGAAAAGAAATTAGAGAAGAAGGAACTACTAAAGTTTTAGTAGCTTCATATGGGACATTATCGACAGGTGTATCTATAAATGCCATATTCAATATTATATTTGCAGATTCTTTTAAATCCGAACAAATTATTATACAATCAATAGGACGTGGTTTGAGATTACACTCCGATAAAGATAAAGTAAATATATTTGACTTGGTAGATATTTTTGATCCAAATGATATGAATAATACCTTATATAAACACTATAAAGAACGTGAGCAATTTTATATAAAAAGAAAATACCCATATAAAATTCTTAAAATAAATCTATAATATATTTTCTCGGGTCTATTACATTTTAATATATAAACCAAAGACTTTATAATCTATAATATGACTAATTTAACACCTGAAGAATATTTTAATATACAATTCGGAGATACTGGATGGGAACTAATACGTAGTGTAAGAATTGATAGTCCAAACTCAAAATGGAGTTCAGAAACACAAGCTATATTTTGGATTGTAAAAATTGATAAAAAGACCGTACGGTTGATATCTCTATATACAAATAACTATGAGACAGATGGAGAAACTTATAAGAAATATAGTAATGGTTTATATTTTAAAATAAATAGATCATTAAATTTATCTAAAAGTAAATCCGAAATGGAGCAATTTCTTTCAAATAAAGAAATGCAAAATACCATAATAATCAACTCACTTTCAAGAGAAGCAGGTATTAAGGATGGACCATGGTCAATAACACAAGACCCTTGGAATACTAATATTGCACCAATAAGTCTAAAAGAAAAAAATAAAACAGTAATAGATCCGAATTCAATTATTTTAGATGAATCTGTTAAAGAAAATGAAGTTGCGGTAGATAATGGCAAACCATCCGAACCAAAATCTATAATAGATCCAAAATCTATAACAGGTAAGTTCACATTAAAAGTCAAAAGTGGACCAGGTGTTATTATAGGACTTACTGATGTTGATATAATAAATGGTAGAGCCGACTTTAATGGAATACAATTTGATCAAGAAGGTGATTATGTGATTACTATATCATCCACTTCACCAGAGATAGAACCAAGAGATATAAATATAAAAGTTTTGCCAGAACCAGATGTTATACCACAAGATTCAAAAGGTACTGAAGAATCAAATATAACAGGAGAAAGACCTATAATAGCACAAATAGATCCACCTAAAATAGAATTACCACCTATGAAATTCTCGACACAGAATTCATCAAAAGGTGATTCTATTCAAGTTGCAGAAACAATTGGTAATTTACCACTTTTAAACTATAATGGTTCAGTAATAAATGATAGAGATATACAACAATTGAGATTATATCATGAAGGTATAATACCAAAAGTTAAGATAATTTTCAGAGATAGTAATAATGTTATTTCACAAAATCCACCAAAAGATGATACAAAATTTGAAATATTCATAAAATCTGCTTCTAATAATTTGAAACCAATACATTTAAAATTTAAAGTAGAGGATCATAAAAAACTACAAAATAACTTATATACAATGACCGGTACTATTGATATATCAAACTTATATAGAATGAGTTATAAAGTTTATAGAGGTACTTCCTTTGAAGCTATAAGGAAAATTTGTAAAGATTTAAAAATTGGTTTCAATTCAAATATAGAAAACACAGATGATGAAATGCCATGGAGAAATATTGGAGATAGACCTTATAAATTTATCGGAGATATAATAGAACATTCATATATATCAGATGAATCCTTTATGGCAGGCTATATTGATTTTTACTATTGTTTTAACTATGTTGATATAGAAAAAGAAATGAAAAGAAACATATCAGATGATGTTGGAATAGATACTGGTAATTTTGATAACCCAAGTACTAAAGATACTGATAAGATATCAAAAATGAAATTAACATCAGAACGTGGTTTACAAACAAGTTCATTTTATTTTATAAAAACCGGTCAAAAAAATGACTCTACCAAGATAAGTATGCAACAGGGTTACAGAACTAGAACAAAATATTATGATAAGTCCAAGAAAATGTTTTTAGTCTTCGATGTGGATTCAACGACATCAGATGGATTAGAAAGTATAATATTAAAAGGTATTGCCGATGATCAAGAATCATTTGATAATAATTTTGTAACCAAATATGCAGGAAAAATAGATACTGATAATGTTCATAAAAATTACAATTATGCAGTTACTCAGAATAGGATAAACCTAGATAATATGATGAAGAATCAAATGGATATAAAATTACCAAATACAAATTATAATATTTATAAATATCAAAAAATAGATGTAATTATTGTTAAGGAGGCCGCAACATTAGGATCCAATGAGATTATAGAATGGCGATATTCAGGTGAATGGTTAATAATGGATATTGTATTTGATTATTCAAATGGTAAGTTATCACAGGAAGTTAAACTTACCAGAAAAGAGATGGGTAAGAATCCAGAAGAGATTAAAAATGATACTAGTAAACCACAAACGAAACCCGAAACGAAAGATGAAAAAAATGAAAATCCAATATTAGGAACTGCATCAGAAACAATAACAAATAAACCAAATGGTGTCTATAAAGTTGGAGAAACTTATACAGTAAAAGATTTAAACGGTAAAAAGTATGTTATTACTATAAAAAATATTTCAGATAATGGAATAGATGTTGTTGGAGAGTTAAGAGATATAGATTATGTTTTAAAACAAACAACAACAAACCCTGATAGCATTTCAGGTGTTACACAATCATCTATAATTATAGTAAATGAAAATCAATAAAATTAAAAATGAATGATTATTGGGAATTAAAAATTAAAAAATATAAAGACTCTACCGGGAATTGGCAAACGACAATATCTGGCGGATATTTAGATATAGTTGGTAAAGTATATCCGATGATTAGATATAAAGAATCTGATTATATACAAGATTCTTCAGGAAATAATACAACACAAATAGTTAATAATGGTTATTGGAAAGTTAATGCAGAATTGACAGGTTTAATAAATCCATTTATTAACCCAATAACAAATAATGAAGTTAATGAAACGAAAATTGAGGCATCTTTTGAAGATGATTTTGGATGGGATTTAACAACCGAACCAATAATATATTCAAAATATTTAGTAATGGGTGTCTCAGAGGTAATACAAAAGAAATATAAAGATTTATTTGGTGTGGATATTATACTAAGTAATACTTTAATAAAGTCGGAAGATACACCAATCGGTTCAACTTCATCAATAACTAACTCACAAAATAATGATGATTTTAAAAAAATCACAGAGATATCTTCAACACCCGGAACTTCTAGCACAGTTATAAATAATATTACAGAACCTATAATTTATGGTGATATTACTTTCAATGTTGAGGATGAACTAACTTTTAAAGGAAGCATAGAATTTGGGACATTGGAAATAATAGGTAAAGGTATCATCAAAGAGGAGATAGAAGAATCTATAGAAGGGTTAGATAGTGAATACACAGAATCATTTTCTAATCTTTAATAAGGATAGTTTAATTTTAATATATAGATTATGGGATTTTTTAAAGATGTTAAGTTTGGTGGTGGTTCTATTGGAACATTTGATAATCCAAATGTTTCAGGAAAACTAATTGACCTAGTAAAAGGTGGCACTTTTAGAACAGATGGTAGTTTTGCACCGGGCTATAAAAACAATCTACTACAAAATAATTCAAATTTTTTAAGTGGTCTGGTAAAACCAGATGGTGGTGCAAACACAAATAAACCAACAGACTGGAGCCCTTCAATAATACTAAAACCTCTTTCCGTAAATACTGCAAACGGTGGTACTAAGAGATATGAACCTGGTTTTTTACCACCATCATATTTAAGTCAACAAATAATTGATACGAATTTAGGTAAATCTAACAAAATAAATGAATATAGTTGGAATGAAGGAAATGCTTGGATTGGACATCTTTTAAATTCACATATAGAAAGTGATTGGTATAATGATTTTACAAAAAGTTTTGTATCACTAGATACAAATCAAAGAATTGATGAAACAACTTCGCCAGTCGAGAACGAACCATATAGTGCAAGAGATTTCTACCTTAGATTTAACGACCAAAGAACAGATTACTTTAGACATGGTCTTCATTTAGATGGATATACAAATTTAAAATCCGGTAAAAATAGTCGAGAGTCATGGGATGGATCTGGTGATAGTTTTAGATTGGGAACATACCCAGGAACACCATTTGAAAATAATGATCCAGTTATGTATGGATTTGAAATAATTTTTGATACATATAGTTCACCACTTCTTAATGGATCAGTAGAAGACTTTATAGACCAATTTTCTTATGTTAGTGAGATCGCATCAAGAGCGATAGTAATAGATGACTTTAAAAGACAATTTATAAAATTATTTAGAACAAAAGGTAATTTAAACTTAAATAATAAAACATACTCGGCAGATAACGTCTTAATAAATAATCAGAGAGATGGTCAAAAGATGGCATCCAATACAGAAGGACTTTTATATACCAACGCCAATTCCGATTCTCCGTCTAATTTATATAGACCTGGTAAGAAAGCATATCTAGGATATTACTTACAAAAGATTGACGGGCTTGCAAACCTATCAGAGTCAAATACTTCAGATAAAAAGAAATATCTAACCGAATATGGTAAAGACGTTATAAAACTAACATTCTTAGAAGATGTTTCAGCAACTATGGGTACACTTGCACATCTATATAAGTTGTTATATTGGTCAAAACCAAATGGTAAAAATATTATACCGGAAAACTTACTAAGATTTAATTGTGATATAATAATTTCAGAGTGTAGAAATTTTAACAGAGTTAGAAAATCAACAAATACCGGAGATTTAGAAGTGGTTAAAGATAATGTTTCGAGATACATTTATCAATTAAGAGAATGTCAATTCTTCTTTGATAAAATGCCACATGATGATTCAGTAGATATGGGTACTATGAAAACACAAGATACTTATGAAGTTAGTTTTGACTATAAGTATGCCGCAACAAAATTTGAGAAATGGGTACCAGGTGTTTCAAGACCATCCGGTGAAAAGAATCTCGAAAAGTTTGGTCAATATGTTGGGTATAATAATGGTGCGATTTGGAAGATTGGTAATAAAAATATGAGAGATAGTGCATTTAAGGATGGTCAATTTATAATAGATGATAAATCTACTCCAAGATTTTATACCATAAGTACAAACACACTTAGAGAAAATGGAGTAACAAAAGCAATAATAATGGATGCATTTAATATAAATCCATTAGATACCGATGGAGAGGAATCCGTACTACCAAACGGTGCCTCAAGTGATGAAATACCATCAACAACACCAAATGGTAATACATCAAATTCTGAAGTTGAAGGAGATGAAGAAGCACTCGGAGATAAGAGAGAAGAAAGAAGAAAGAAAGCAAAGGATGGTTTAGATAAGTTTAAAGAAAACTCTAAAAAAATTGCCACAAATCTAGCCAAAAATAGTGCAAACTTTGTTTTCAATGAGGTAAATGGTCAGATAAATATAAGAGCCAAACTACTTGAGAATACTTTAAATAAAGCAAGGAATTTATTAGGATTAGGTGGTCTACAAAAGGGACCAAATAATGTTTATCCTAAACCATATAGCCCAAATAGTCTTGGTATATTCTTTGATGTTAGAAATGACTTATTTAATTTTGTTGGTGAAGAATTATCAGGTGTTATTAGTGGAATGGATTCATTATTACCTGGAACACAATTAAACGTACCATTTAAACAACCAAATGTAGGTGCAACACTTAACAACATAACAAAAAGTTTCTCCACATATGATGCAGAAAGTAAACTAATTGCGGCAATGAAATCAAAAGGACCTAAAATGCCATTTTTTGATAACACCAAGTTTAGTACTAAATGGTCCGGTCAATCGATTAATAAGATATACAATTCAACTACATCATTTAAATTTCCGCTTACTACCGAAAATGTAAAATATGGTGGTGGTTTCGGTGTTTTGTCACTTTCGTTTATGCAACCAAAGGGTAATATATATTCAGATGGTAATAGTAAAGCCGCATTAATGATAGATAATTATTCAGTACCACTTAATAATAAATTCCCGGTTGGTACAAAAGATTATTCAAAGATTCAATTTCCAGCAGGTGCCGCTAAATATCCAGCACCATTAAATATCGGAAGTGACACACTTAATCAAATAGTTCAGACCGGAACAATTTGGAGTTTCCCTGTTAATAATGAAAAATTCGGTGCTTAAAAATATCCCATGAGAATCATGGAATATAATATATAATCTATGAGTTCTAAAAAATGGGTTGAAAATAAGTTAGATGGTACAAGTGCACACAAAACTTATATAGGTACGGTTGAAGATAATAATGATCCTAAAAGATTAGGTAGATGTAAGATACGTGTATTAGATGTTTTTGATGAAAAGAAAAAAGATGGTACATATGAAATTTCTGTTGATGATTTACCTTGGGCAACTCCTTGGAAAGACTTAAATGGTAACACATTTAATCTCCCCGATAAAGGAAAAGTTTTAACCGTAATATTTGAAGATGGTAATAAAAATACACCAGAATATATATCATCAGATCACTATAATATCAATTTAGAGAAAAAGATTGAACAACTACCAGAGTCTGATTACCTTTCAATGAAAGCACTTATATATGACCACAAAACACAAATATATGTAAATGATGTAGAGGGGTTGAAAATTGATCACAAGTTTAATAATATAAACATAAAAGAATCTAGTATAAATGTAAATCTTAAAGATAATTTTGGTAAAGTAAATATAGGATCACCGAACTCAACACAGAGAGCCATATTAGGTGATAATTTTGTAAATTGGTTTGATGAGTTTTTAAAAATCTTAATGGGTGATAAAGGTGGGGCATTTTTAGGTAATCTTTTAGCACCAACCGTTGCAACACCAGCACTTATGGCACAAATTCAACTTTATTTTACATTAAAAGATCCTAAGATATTATCTAAAAATGTCTATATCGTTGATAACGATAGTGTTACTAAACAAGAAAGAACCGATGGTGGTGCCGAAAAGGGATCAGTATCTGAAGGACAAAAAGGCGATACTTGGGAATCTACCGTTGATGATAATAATTTAACTACAATAGAACCTGTCAAATTTAACCCAATTGATGGTAATAGTAATAAAACATTTGAAAAACCTCCTAAAAACTCAACAGAACCAGTAACCCCAGTGGATTTAATACCCGAAAAAAATACTGATGAAAATGGCAATAATACACCTTCTACTAATCAACATCCGGATATAGATGTATTGTTGGAGATGTTAAGAATGAAAAAATATAAAATATTCACAAGACCATATGAACTGAACATAGTATCGATAAGAAATCAATGTATATCACCTGGTGATAAATACACCGATGAATTTGTGGATAAACTATATGCATTCTATAAAGATGATAAAGATGAGTGGCAATTAAAACAATATGTTTTCTCTACCGTACCTGGTGTAGAGTTTGAAGTAACTAAAGGTTGGATAAAAGATAAAGACTTTAGTGGTAAAACAAAACGATATTGGAAGGATAAAATGGGTAGTAAAATAACACTCAAAGAATTCCATAAAGGTCCTATCACCACACCAGAAGATGAAAATCTAGATAATCCAAAAAGTAAATCATCAACCATAATCGGATCAACATCAAGTACAGATAGTATAAAATCAACATCAATTACTTTAGAAATGATAAGTCCGACATCAAGTAACACACTTTAAATAAAATATAAAATAATGGAAACTGAATATAAACTATATATAACAAACCCAAATTACTTTAACAGTACTCAAAATGAATTCGAAAAGAATCTATCCGGTAAAATAGTAGTTAATGAAGTACTTTTAGAAAGTGGATTCACTGAAAAATCTGCAGTTGGGTATGTATATGGTATTACCATACCCTTTATAAATCCACAGACTAATAAAACTGTTTTAGATAACGATGGTACATTAATATTAAATGGTGAACCATCATTATTCTCACCACCAAAGATACTTATAAACGAGATGTTGGCCATAATAACACAGACTTTTTTTGAAAAGTTTGGACTAAATATAGACTTTAGCGTAGATGAACCATTAGTAGTGGAATCTAATATAGTTGAGAAATCAATAGAGCCAAATAAAATTATAGAAGAAGTAAATTCAAACATAACAGAAGTAAATTCAAATACCGAAACTTTAAATACTCCAGAAAATAGTTTTAACTTTGATAAAAATTTAGGCAAAAAGGTATTAGTAGGAACAGGAGTAGTCGCAGGTACTATTGGTGCAGGAGTTTTAATATCAAATACCAGTAAAAATAAAAGTGAGAAAACAAGTACTGCACCCATAGAAGAGAATAAAATAAAAGGAATTAAAATATTAGTACCATCACAATATTTAGATGTATATGAAATATCTAAATATGGTGGTGCACCCGCATTAATAACAAATAAAGATTCTAAACAAATGATTTGGTTAGATAAAGATTACGATAGACCCGAATTTTTACCTAGTAATCTAACATCACCATTAAAGGTAAATGATGATGGTACTGGCAACTTCGATATAAATATTCATTTAGGTTACCCTGGTGGTAAGAAAGTTGGAAACTGGTCAGAAAATGGTTCACAAGTCTTCTCCACAGCAGATGAGTTAAATGATTTTTTCTCACTATGTGAGAAACATAAAGAAAAATATGGAAATAAACTATCATACACATTATCAACAAGAAGTGATTGGGATGCTGCACAAAAAAATGTACAAACAAATAAAGCAGTACCAGAAGAATCAATAAAACCAACTACACTTGCAGTAGAAGATAAAATAGTAGGCACACCATCTACACCAGATGTAGAGGCAGAGGAGGTAGTAGTAACTGCATTCAAAAATCTTAATTTTGATACAAATAAGGCAGATATAAGACCGGGAAGTTTTGAAAGTTTAAATAAGTTAGCAGAACTTCTTAAAAAGGAAAAATCATGGAAATTAAATATAGAAGGTCATACAGATTCAGTTGGTTCTATAGTAAGTAACTTAGACTTATCCAAAAGTAGAGCAACATCAGTTAAGAATTATTTAGTAGATAAAGGAGTTGTCGACGGTATGATATCAGCCGAAGGATTCGGTGAAAGTAAACCAATTTCAGATAATTCAAGTGAAGAAGGAAGACAGATGAATAGAAGAGTTGTACTTACAATAATAAAACCTGATAAAAGCACTATAACTGGTGATTAAACAACAGGAGACTCCACTGGACCAACATATCTATATGCGAAAGTTTCACTTGGATTCCTAGTTGCAACCTTCTCCCATGCCTTTATTGAATAATTTTTAAGTATAGCACCACCACCACCACCGGCAAATCCCTTAGAACTATTTGAAATTATAATCCAAGACCCATTTCTATGTTTCTCATCTATAACTATACCTATATGACCTGCTTTACCAGTTGAGAAGTTTCTAGAAGTATTTATTATATCACCTGGCTTTGCATCTCTCCAAGATATTTGTTGATAAATACTATTACCCTTGAACCACTCAGCTAATTGGTAAGTTCCTTTACTACCAAAGTTACTTATATCACCAGGCTTATCAGTTTTCAACGGTTTACCGGTCTTCATATGTACACCAAATGCTCTATAAAATATAATAGAAACCGCGGATGCACATCCAAGACTTCCCTTTTCAGTACCAGGTATATCCCAAGTTGGGTGGTTTATATGACTTTTTGCAGATGCAATTAAATCTCCAATCCATTGACCATTTAATATATTATAACCTTGTGTTTTGTTGTGTGAGTAATCTGATGGTAATTCAACAATATTTCCTACTTTAGGACCAGGAACCCAAACAGATGATGCGTTGGTACTAGCCGGATCTATATTTTCATCATCAGATATAAAAATTGAGGGTGGTACATACTCACGTATTTCCGGTGGTGCCTCTTCCTCTGCTATAGTATCACTCTCAAGGTATTCATTATCTTCATCCCATAATTCCGAACCATCTACATTATCAAAATTTTCACCACCTTGTGGTAAATCACCTACACCTACATTTGTCCAATCTTTATCAGGATCACCTACAAAAACCGTAAAGCTAGGTAAATCATTTTTTGCCAAAATTTGAATCCCATCTTCTATACCAAAGAAAGTCGGTTTAAAACTAGCTTTAATCGGTGGTTCTATTGTTACTGGATCAACAACCGAAGAAGTTGGTGATATGTTATTTTCCACAACATCAATACCAAATGGACTTTTATATTCTATTTTTTTATAATCTACAGCATCACCTAAATAAATAACAGGTGAACCAATTTCATTTCTAACCAAATCGAGTTCATCATAACCACCCTCTACATTACTTTTCCATTCTCTTATTATCTGACTAATTATATATTCATCATCTATCTGACTACCATAATTTTCATAACCATCTAAAGAAGCCCTTGATACACCAGGATCATTTCTTGATGGTGCAAAAGAACTTATAGACTTACCATCTTTATTAGTATAAATAAGACCATATTTATAGTATATAAACTTATTATCAAGGTTAGGATCGACCACATCATCATTTAGATAAATTCCAAAAACTCTTTTATCACCCTTAGACATTTCTTTAACACCATTATAAAACTTTGGGTTCGGAACATCTAGTTCTCGACCTCTATCATCACTCCACATCTCACCTATATTACCTCCCCATTCTATTTTAATCTCAACACCATTATTTAGATAATATGGTTCAACACCAAAGCTTCTATAATATGGTGCAATTCCACCCTTATCACCTTTTATGGGATCTTCTATTAAGTTCCATTGATAAACATCTGATTTATACTTTTCAGTATTTATAAGAATATAAAGTTTTATTATATCCAGGTCGGTATTCCATTCTGATGAAAACTCCAAATTATTCCTTTGATGAAAATCTAAAGTATAACCACCAAATATATTTATAGGTTGATCTCTTTCTTTTATATATTCTGCGTAGAATTTAGAATAGTCACCAAAATTGTTGTCCTCTGTAAGGTCGTTTACATCAAACTCAATAGGCACCCAAGTAGACCATGATTTTTCAACTTTACCCCATGGAATTGCATATACGGTTCTTTTCTTATTAAGAAAGCCCGATTTCTCAATAATCACTTTAATATCACGATCCTGATATACCGATTCTCTAACTCTAACCTCTCTTAAAATATCACCCATTATAAAAAATAATTTTTAAAGACCTCCTACGAATATATTACCACCCGATATAGTAACCGCTGATTTACTTTCCTTCATAACGGTTGGTGGTAAAGAATAATTAGCATCTAAGAATTTTTTCCTATTCTCATCTTTCCTAGTTGTTTTATTTAAAACACCTAATTGTGATTGAACAGACTTACTAACCGTATCATCATCATTTTCATAGTATCTATAATTTAGTAAATTTTCACGTTCTGGATAATATATTAACATACCCTCTCTAATATTTAAAGGATTATCTATATCATTTATATATAAAATAATATCCAAATCTTTAAGACTATATGGATCATCGTATATTGAGGTCATAACTAAATCTATTCTCATATCCTCACCCTTTTGAACTTCATAAATATTCAATGTAGTAACATCACCACCATTTATAAAAGAAGGTGCTGATATATCCCATCCATTAATAACTCTATTATTAATAAACCTTGTTTCATCTATTGATACTATATTCATTTTAAATATTTATTTTTATACTGGTTTATCACCACCCTCTTGTTTAGTTTGTGTCGTAGTATTTACTACATCTATTGGAGTGGACCCATTATCAACACCAGTAGTACTTACCGTTGCACCAGTCACACTTTCTGTTGTATATGTACTATTAATTGAACCTGGAAGAACACCCGGTCTATCTGCTTGAAATTTACCAGTTTTCTTATCAAATTTACCATTAGTTTCAAAAAATGTTTTTTGTATATCAACACTTCTAAGATACCCTGAATTAAATTTTGCCATTATTTCTTGCATCCCCCAAGATCTAGCATTACTAACCGTAAACTCTACCGTAATATTAGATGGTAAATCGTTAAACGCTAATATAGGTCCTAACTTCAAAGTTGTATCCGATACCAACATATCACCAGAACAAAAAACCGGTCTAAGTGGATTACCAACCGTTATATGCCATGGTGTAGATGGATTACCTGTTAATGCCGAAACTATACCCATAACTTGAACTCTATATTTCATAACAGAACCATTAATAGATTTTTTAACTCCATCCAAAAGAGTATCTAATAAATTAATAGAAGCTCTTTCTGCAGCCTCAGCCGCCTCCTTCCCTTTCTTATAAATATCATCCTTAGTTGGTGGGATTGGGTTACCATTTTCATCTAATGTAGGATCTTTGGTATTTTTATCTTTAGTAAGCTTCGCCACAGTATCCTCTTTAATCTTTGCAAAACCTTCTTCCATCTCCTTCTTAACCGAACCAAGAATATTTTGAACAGAATTAATTACATCAGTTAATAAGGTATTAGGATCTCTACTCCATTTGGAAATCTTTGCTGCAACTTTTTGACCTAAACCATAGTTTGATGAGTCTGAAGTACCAAATCTAACTATAGTACCTAATATATCCATCCAAACAATTGTAGGGTCAATACCTGATATGAATTTAAGTTCATATTCACAAATCATTTTTATGGAAACCTTTGCTATTAAACCAGAACCAGCATCACCATACCCAATAGTTTTTCTAACCTTGGCCTCTTTTATAAGATTTGGATTACCTGATGGTATTGAATTGGCAGCATCATTCTCCAATAAACCTAAACTAGCTAAAAATTGTCTTTGGAATATTTCAGTAAATCCTGGTAATGGTATCGCACCCGCGGCAGCACCGGCTATACCACCAACATTTGTCTTACCAAAGTCTTCTCCTAAACTATTAAGTATACTTGTAAAATCAGCTTTTGCCTCTTCCCATGTCTCTCCAAATGTTATACTTATAAAATCATCATTCTGAGGTATCCATGAAATCATAGTTGCCAAAGATGGTATATCTTTAGCCTTACCATCTTTACTAATATTATTAACCATTATATTATCAGCAGAGGGTGTCATAAATCTTCGACAAATCATTAATCTATTATTTGGATAAACTCCAACATTTTTTAAATATGCAAAATCCGATGGTTTTAATGCACCTTTGGTTGGTGCCAACTTTTCTATTATGTTTAAAACACTTGTGTCATAAACATCATTATTGTGTAGAACATTCTGACCGGTATGATTTTTAATACCCTTTTTCCAATCATCACCATCAAATGGTGATGTATAACCATCTACTATACTATTACCTTTGTATATAACATCGGCAGTTCCTGTAGTATCGTCTTCTGGTAATACGTTATTTTTTTCATCTCCAGGAGTCATTTTACCATTTATATTTGGCCATGCCCTTAATCTTCTCTGACCCGTAAATAAACTACCTGCTCTTGATCTATTATATTCATAGACATCGACATTCCTACTTACACCACCATTAAATGTAGACCTACCAGTACCTGCATTTGCAGTACTTCTAAGACCAATAAGACCAAGTGGGGAACCTCCTAAAATTGCCATCTATTAATTTTATTTTATTTATATATTAATAAAACGAATCCCTTTTAATAGTCACGAATAATTTGCGAATTTGAAAATTTCGAAAGATTTGAAAAGACATCATCTATAATTTCAGGATTTTTTCTAAATTCATTATAAAATACCAAGACATTAAAGTCATTATCTCCCAATATTTTTTTAAGATTTAATAATTTTTCAATAGAAAACTCATTATCAAAATCAGGTATATAATAAATATCCTTATTTTTCTCAATAGCCTGTTGTATTTTATTAAAAATAACAATCTTCAAATAGATCTTATCTTCAACATCCGATAACTCTTCTTCTTCAATTATTTTTTTGATGTCTATTATGTACTTATTTTTAATCTTGTTTACTTTTATGTACTTATCCATCTTTTTACGAGTCTTTACATAAACACAGAAAAAATTCATATTTTTAAATTTAGTTTTTGGATCGGAATTTTTTAACAAGGTTAAAAACTATACCTTTCGAATAATTAAAAGTATATATAAAAGAATTTATCTCTCCTAAATTAATTAATGAGAATATATTTTTAATATATAATCTATGAAGAAATACTCTGATAAATTTTTAAATCAATCAAATAAACTTAAACATGCCAAGATTGGTCTTGAGTTTGAGTTTTATATGAAAGACCTATCTTTCTACAAAACACTTGATATTTTAAATGTTGAATTGACACCAGTTAAAGTATGGGGATTCAGACAATACCACTCAGATTTCACACCAGATTCAAATAACTTTAAAATAGAACCTGACCTTTCTGGTGGTTCAAATATGGTCGAACTAGTTACCGGACCACTTGATTATTATGATGCTAAATATTACCTAGTTAAGATAATAAAATTCATACAAACCTATGGTTATACAAATGATAAGTGTTCTATACATTTTAACTTATCATTCAATAATAATCAAAAGGATCTAAATGACTTGAATATATTAAAACTTATATTAAATACCGATGAAGAAGAAATATACAGAGTCTTCCCATCTAGAAAAAATAATGTTTATGCAAAAACTATTAAAAAAATAATACCTTATAAAGAATATGATTTTTTTAATATACCAATTGAAGTTGTTAAAAACAATTTAAGAGTACCAAATGATAAATACTATGGTATTAATTTTATTAACATAAACAATGATAAAGAACACCAAAGAATCGAATTTAGGTATATTGGTGGTAAAGATTATGAAAAAAATATTGGACAATTGATTTATTTCATGGATCGATTTATTATAAATGTATTTGATTCAATAGATAAGAATTTCAATTCCGAAGATATTGAAAAACTTGAAAAATATTTAGAAGATAATATCAAATCATTTAAAAACTTTTCTAAGTATGATAACTTCATTATAGATTTCCCAACAATACAATTACAAATTGATCAAATTAGTGATTATGATACTATAAATGCCTATTATGGCAAAATATATGATAAACTTTACACACTAATAGATGGTACCAATGATCTAAAAGAGTGTATAATAAACTATGTGACATCATCACAAACTATGGAAATAGTTGATACTACAATTAAAAGTAATGTAACACTAAGAAATTACGATTTCATAAATTGTACAATTGAAGGTATATTCGAAACTTGTAACTTCTTAGGTACAGAAATTACAAACTCACAAGTAAGTAAATCATCTCTAACACATTGTGATGTAAATAATACTAAAGTTCTTAATTGTAGAGTAGATAACTCAGGACTTACGAATTGTTACTTCATGGAAGGTTATCTTAATGGTGATATGTTTGGTGGTGTTTTTAGATCAGGTGAACTTGGTCCATATGCAACTATGGATTCAGAAGTTAAAATTGTAAATGATAATACAAACTTCTTTGATACTAAGTTTAATGAGGAACCACAAAAAGGTAAAGATAAAGGAATCATAACAGGATTCGGAAAATTAGGAGGTAAAAAATGAAATATTTGAAATTATACGAAGACTTTAATTCGAATGGTGTAAATATAAAAGACTTATTAGAAGATATTTCATCATTAGATTACATTTTATCAGATGAAGGAATAAAGGCAAAATACTTCGTAACGGAAAAGATGGCATCTGACGCACCTAATACCTACATGATAGGTACAAGTGATGACATATCTACAAAGGTAGACGAATCTTTCGATGGTGTAGGAATATATAAAATAAAAATATACTTTGATACATCTGAAGAAATGAAAGATATATTATTTGAATATTATAATAAACTAAAAAATAACATTGAAGAAATTTATAATGTTCATGTTGTAAAGGACGAACAATATACACAAACAACTGGATATATATGGGGGTATGAAGCAGGGGCTATAAAATCTAAAGTAGGTGGTAAAATTGTTAAAAATTGTGTTTCCATAATAGTAGAAAGACAGCCTGACGACTATGTATATTTCGAAGATGAAGATGAAGATGAAGATATAAACGAATCAGTAGATGATGAGACCGCGATGAAACATTATGGACTATATCCAGAAGATGTTAAAGAGATGTTCTACGACCTACAAGACCTTGACATATTTCCAGAAAAGCTAAGAGTATTCGTAGAGTTTAAAAGTATGCTTGGTCAAGGAGACCTTATGTCCAACGTTCCAATGTCGAATAAAGTGATGCAATTTCAACACTTTCCATACATAGAGGTAAGAGTTAAGTCAGATGCTATATCCGTTCCGGAATATGGAAAAACACAAGCAGACAGAAACATGATACAATCATTACTGACTAAAATGACAGAGGATGAAAGGTTCAAAGAAGTGATTGAAGTGGCGAATAATCGATTAGAAGACTATGATTGGAAGATTGAACAAACATACAAAGATTTTAGTAATGATTATATACGAATAATAATCAAAAAAATTTAATATATACTAAAAAATAATTCATTATAATGAGAATTAAAAAATTTAATAATTGGAATTCAATAAATGAGGAGGCTGCTCTAAGAACACCACCTACTAAAGAAGAATATTGGATTAAAAAAGGGAAAGATGGTAAGAAAGTTGCACTCTACACACACGACGACATGGATGGAATTGTATGTGCGATTGAGATGAAAAAATGGTTATTGGATCACGGATTCGAAATCGTTAAATATGGTGTTGTAAACTATTCAGAAGGATGGAAATACACTACTCTTGATCCAAAACTTATCAATATCGTTCTTGACTTTGCTAACATGCCAGGTGATGAAAGAGATGAACTAGTAGACTACTACTTAGACCATCACGGACTTTTCAGTGCAGAAGACTTGGAAAAATACAAAGACTCACCTGTTAAAAAATTGGCAACATCTTCTGCATATGAAGCACTTTGTATAGTATTAGGACTTCCACAAGATGAGTTGGTTGTTTCGGTTATAGATATGATTGATGCCGCAAAATATCAAGACTATGGTGTTGATTGGCAGAGATTATTGGATTTTGATTTATCAGAAATTAAAAAGTCAGATAAAAAGAGATTAGAATTCGGGGCAGCATTTAATCAATTCCTAAAAAGATCTGATGTTAAAACTCTAGTTGCAGTTATTGCAAATTGTAAAGATGCTTCTATTTATGCAATATTCAATGCAATGAAGAAAATATACCCAGAACATAATGTAAATAGAACAGGTTTTGGTAAATTCATACCAAATGCAGGAAAGAAGAAAGATTTTATCGAAGATTCTGAGTGGAGATTGAATACAATGCAAAAAAGAACAAGAGGTAATAATATTACTAAACAAACAATAAACTCACAACAAGAATTTGTTAAAAAATTCTGGGTAGGTAACAAATTAAGACTTGATGGATATTTAAAATTAGGAGACTTAGTATTTGTACCAACAGGAACTTGGGCAAATGCATTAAGAGCAAGAACTATCGTTGAAAGAGATTTTAAAGAAGGTAGAATAGATTCTGAACCTAAATTCATATTACTTCAATATGGTGGAACTTTACAAGTATGTGCTTATAAAAAAATGGCACAAACGGAAAATCTACCATTATATAAAAATGGTAAACCAATCGATGATTTAGGGACATATATGACATCATTACTCACAAACTTTAAACAACACTTAGGATATCATGATCCCGATACCACAATCGGACAAGATGAGATTACAGTATCTGGTGGTCATGGTGGAATTGGATCAATATCAAACATATTTGGAACTTGTGATGTTGGTGCATACCAAGGACTAAGATTCATCGATATGTTTAAAAATAAAATATTTAATGATTTATCAGGTGTTAAGTTTACTTTAAACCAAAAATGGGGTGATGCATCAGAATTTAAAGGTAAAGAACCTGAAATGGATAATAAAGTTATTGATGCAGAAAATGTTACTAAGCTTGACAAATATGGAAATCCAACAACATCAAATGAAAATTTCGATTACCAAATAACAGACAAAGAAGGCATTACTAAAGATGTAACAAGAGATGAGTTTGTAGAGGCAGGTGTGATAAAAGCAATGGAACCAAATAATATAAAAATTGATCATGAGAATCAAAAGATAATTGCAAAATTTGAAAAATTTAAAAGTCTTAAAAAATAAGAAAAAGAGTCAAGATATCTTGACTCTTTTTTCTTTTATGATTTCTTTTCCTTCTAATATAAGGTCTATCTTGTATTTTCTTGAAAAGGCAATATCATAATAAAGAATTATCTCATCTGGTCTCATATACATATCAAGAAAAACTTTGTATCCAAAAATAGAACCTACTTCTGTTATACCTTCTATCTCTTCGAGACCGAAGTATGAATTGAAATAATTTGACATACACAATGTGTTGTAAGTATGCATAGAGACGATTATGTGGTTGTAAAATTCACCTTCATCTTTCATAACATTAGTAATATTATCTATCTGAAGAATATTATTCGTTTTACTAACCATATTACTTTTATATAAAGTAAAGGTAAAGTTTAAATTTAATGATAATTTAGCATTGAAAATGTCTTTTTTTGATAATGTAAAATCATATTAAAATACATATAATAAAACTTTTTATTTATTAAATTATATAAATAAAAATAAATAATAAATAATATGATAACAGAAGGAAGTACAGTAGAAGTACATTACACAGGTAGATTCATTGATGGTGAAGTTTTTGATACTTCAGAAGGAAAAGATCCATTACAATTCCAAATAGGCTCTGGTCAAATAATTCCAGGATTTGAGACCGCACTTATGGGTAAAAATATCGGCGAAAAGGTGTCAGTTACTGTTGTACCTGATCAGGCTTACGGACCAATAAGAGAAGATTTAGTGGTGGAAGTACCGGTAGATAAAATGCCAGGTGAAGTAGAAGTTGGACAATTACTACAAGCAGATGGTGGTGATGGTGGTGTTGTACAAGTCATTGTTAAAGAGGTAAAAGAAGATGTAGTTATAATCGACGGTAACCATCCTTTAGCAGGACAAGACTTAAAATTTGATATTGAAGTTGTAAGTATTCAATAAAATATCAAAAATTAAAAAAACCCATTAGTTAACTAATGGGTTTTTTTAGTTTACAATAGTTTTAAATATCTCTATTGTATCATTATGATAACCACTAAAGAGATCCTTCTTATTAAGAGTATGTCTACTAACACCTAAAGATACTTCATCATATCTCTTATAGAGTTTACCCAGATTTATGAAAAGCTCAAAACGACCTGTCAATTTCCATTTTATATAAATTACGGTTTTATATCTCATCTCTTTCCTCCCATAATTCACCCACTCCCAACATTCGGTGAGTAACACCATCATATTTTTGAACTTCACTATTATGAAAATGTCCATAGTAATGTTTATCAACATTATTACCATTCAACTTTAAAAGATGAAACAACTCACTCATCTCATGTCGCTCAACCATTAAGTCAGTTTTTAACTTAATATCACCAGTGTCACGAATAATACCATCAACAAATGGACCAAATCCAAATGTATTATCAGGTGGACAATAACTTGGACAAGTATGTGTAACAACAATATTGATGTCTCTCAAATCAACTAATTTATCTGGTTCTAAAACAAAGACTTCATCTTTCCACCAACTTTGACCACTCTTAACTTCAAAATCACCACGACGTTGAGCACCTGTATATCTATATTCTCGATCAACAGAAATTGCACCACCAACACAAAGTATTTTATTACCCTCAAGTTCAAGTACAGTATAATCCGGTAATAATCGAATATTACTAAATCCAAATGGATCTTCATCAAAATAAGGTTTAAAATCATGATTACCACGAATGGCCCAAACAATAACATTGTTCTTAACCAATAAATCATGATACATAGCAAGCATACGTCTTTCTTTATCTAAAATAGAAAAACCTACACCAAAGTCACCCACTTGAATTATATGAGCATCTTTGATGCCATACTGCTTAACATATTGATGTATAAGATTAAAGTTTCCATGTATATCACCAAGATATAATATTCTCATTTTCATTATAATAAATTTTATACAAATATATAAAAAATAAATTACATTATTCGTATTTAATATATATTTTTTATGTAAATTTGTTTAAGAAAAAGTGGGGTATATTAAATCTATAGAAGAGTATATGGGAGACATAACAAGATTTGTTGATAAGATGAAATCGAAATACAATGACTTTACTACCGCACTAAAAAGTGAAGGGAAAGAAACTCGTGTTGTTTATGATTTATTAAACAAGGCAGCAAAAGGACTTCTGACTGATATAGAAGGTAATAAAAGAAGACTTACTGAGGATGAGATTAAACTAATAAAAGAACAATCAGTAGATATACTTAGAGTATTGGGTTTAACATCAATTACATTACTACCCGGTGGAACTCTTGTTTTTATTTTACTAAAAGTATTCAAACAAGAAAATAAAATCTTACCATCTAGTTTTAAGAAGAAATTAGATTAACTTATCAATTTTATAATCCCTTTCAAATTGTTTAATAAGTTCTTTCATTCCTTTAGAACGTTTACTCGTCTGTTTAACAAAAATATCAGTATTTAAAGGGAACTCTTCTATTTTTACATCAAGATAAGTAGTTATCTCCTCATAAATAATTTGTAAACGATAATATTCATCCTCGTCCTCATCACTTTCAAAGTCACCATCATGTCTATTAAAATTAAATAACTTTTCATTATAAAATTCGAAGAAACCTTCCCATTTAACTTTAATTTCTTCAGCCAATTTTAAATCTGTGAAAAATCCAATTGTATTAAAAGAATATTCAAAATTTATAGTAACCGTATATATCTTATCCATATATCTTATATGAGCTTTTAACAAAATGTTTTTAATATATACATTATGAGAAAAATTGATAGATATAATGATTATATTTTCGAAAAAGAATTCAATTCTATAATCGAGGAAATATTTAGAATTGTTGAGAACCAAACAGGGTCAAATACTTTCGAATGGGATATAGAACCAAAAAATAAAAAGTTTAATATCAAAGATAAAAATGAATTTGAAGTAGGTGATACCGTTGAATTTGATATGGAAGAAAAGAAGTTAAAGGACTATACTGGTTTTATAAAAAACAAAATTAAAAGTATTAAAGATTTAGATTTAATACCACTTGATAAAATAGAAAAATTTCTAAAAAAATTAGTTGATAACACACCAAAAGAAAATCTAACTAAAAAAGTTAAGATGTACTTTGATAAATTTATTTCAGAGTTAAAATCTATACCAAGTGAAATTAGAAAATCAATCATTAAGAAATCTATATACTTATTTATGTCAATCATCCCAATAACAAATCTTATAACAGATTTATCGGTTAAGAATGATCCAATTTTAAGAGAGATTAAAGTAGAAATAGAAAACCCAAAACCAGAAGTATCTTCTTTTGAAATTGCACAAAATGGTGTACATAGAATAGAAGGCGTATATACCGATGATAGAGACGATAAAGGAAATTGGACCGGAAATGAAATAGGTGTAGGTGAATTATTAGGAACTAAATTTGGAATTGCAGCACCAACATTAGTTCAATATTACCAAAGTAATGATTTAGGTAAACCAACAAAAAGTGATATGGAGAACCTAACATATAAGTTAGCACTTAAAATCTATAAAAAAGATTACTGGGAAAAACAAAAATTAGAAAACTTTAAAAGTCAATCTTTGGCAAATGTACTATATGATGGTTGTGTAAATCAAGGACCTAGAGCAACATTTGATATATTAAAAAAGTCTCTTAATGATATTAAAATTGATACAACTAATATAAATACATGGAACGATTTCCATGATGTTCTAATAGATTATGTAAACGAATTACCAGAAAAGAAAATAGAAAAACTTTTCAATACAATAAAAAATAAGAGATGGGAGAAATACCAATTAGGTAAAAAGAAGTATATAGATGGATGGAAAAATAGATTAGATGCAATAACATTCATCGATAATAAAAAAGATTTAGATATAACATGAAATATATTAAAAAATTCGAAGACATAAAAATACCTATTAAGGTTGGTGATACAATTCTTGGTGGTAGATTTAAAAATAAAAAAACTCTTGTTAAAAAAATAGGAAAGAATTCAAAAGGTGATATAACCGTAAATGGAAAACCACTTTTAAAATATAGATTGGTAAAAGAATCTATCGAATCATTTGAAGATGATACAATGGAACTCCTTCTTCCAATAAGAGACATGGGTATGCAGATTCAATTTTTTAAGTCGATGTTAGTGAGGATATTCACAGGATCCACAGTAGAATACAGCTTCGACAACAACAGCTTCGACTGGAAAAGCATAGAAGCAGACGTGCAGGCATACGTATCATACATGACGGAAGAACTCGGATATATTTTCAACTTAGCATACTACATAGGAGACAACTCCTCGGGTGGATACAAAAGATTACAGATAGAAAAGGAAGACATATCAGAAGGAAGAATTCCAGAAAAGATTAAAATGATAGCAATAGAATTTAAATAATTTTTTAAAACAAAAATCTAAAAATAAGTATAAATATCATACTATGATAAAAAGTCTAATAGCATTACAAAGTTTATCAATAACAATAATACTTTTAATATTTAAAGTTAAAAATATTATTGATTGGTCTTGGTGGTGGATTATATCACCTATTTGGATACCAATCTTGCTAACAATTAGTATATTATTTTTAATATTTTTAACATCACTCTGGATGTTATCAATAGGATATACAGAAGATGATATTAAGAAGAAATTTAGAATTAAAAAGTAAATATAAAATTTAACATGAATGATATGTTCGTTATAGATGTAGATAGAAAAGAAGTAATAAATGAGTTTCCTATTATTAAAGATTGGATCAAGAAAATGAGAAAACTTAAACTTAATGAGAGTGATTTCAATAAAGATGATGTTGAATTCTACTATTCCTATGGTTTTTTTGTACCAAAAAGTAAGAATAATGAAGAAGAATATTTAAAATCATTAGAATCAAATATAAACTTATTATATCCAGAAAGACTTGAATTAGAACTCTCAAAAGTAAGAGTGAATATAAGTATGAAGTTAAAGCATTTTACAATGACGGATAGGCTACCAAAAGGTTCTATTCCTCTGAAAATAAAAGACATTGTTGCTGAAGTAACTAAAGTTAAAATGATGGTAGAATCAGAATATACCAACAATAAAGAAGTATTAAACTCAATACCTGCACTAGATAAAAATATTGTTGAAATAGAGATAGTTAAGGAAAACAGTGATAATCAAAACAAAAATACCGAAGAAATTATTGATAATAATTTTACAATAGATTCATTATTAGATAAAATTTCTAAAAATGGTTATGAATCTCTATCAAAAGAAGAAAAAGAATTTCTAGATAATAAAAGTAAAGGATTATAAAAATAGGATTTTATCTTATTTTTATAATCATTTTATATTTACCGTATCAACATCTTTAGTATCAACCTCTTTCAAATCTCTAAGATCACTTACCTGACTAGGGTTACCTTTCTTTCTTTTCTTTTTAGGTTTAGATCCTAAAACAAAACCTACATCACCAGATCCGGTTGTTCCAGTTGTTCCGGCAAAAGCACCAGGTTGTGCAGAAACAACCGCACCCATTCCTGCAGTATTAGAAGCATTAGCGGTTGCAACACCACCACCAACAGCACCACCACCATCACCATCTTCAAAAAACTTATCAAATTTCTTTAAATATTTCATCATTTATAATATATATTTTGCCACTGGTTCCCACCAGCAGTTTTGTATTGAAGTATACCTCCAGTACTTAATTTCAAATCATCTGCAATTTTATCCGCAAAATCTTTTGAATATTTTCCTGCATTATACCACTCTTCTATTTCACCAGAATATTGGTCTAATAAATATCTAATCTGTTGTGGAAACAAGTTATATTTTTTCAAAAATCCAAATACCTCACTCTGATATTCATCAATAGAAGAATAATTCATCTCAAAAATCTTAAACTCTTTTAGATATTTCATATAGTATATATTAAATAACTTTTTCAATAAAAATTATATAATAATAAAAAACAAAGTTATGAAAAAGATTTTTGAAGTATGTACAAACCTAACTGTACAAAAGAACACAGAATTTATACAAAGTTTAAATGATGAAGATAGACAACAAATTTTAGATTTAGATTTAGATTTAGGTGTTGATGTTGTTAAAGAAGATATAATCACTTCTTACATTATCTGTAATGATATTAACATTGAAAAAATGAAAGAAGTTTTAAAAAAACATGGAATAACATACGAAGTTAATGATGTAACCTCACAAGTAGTTAGTGATGCAAAGCCAATTGAAAGTATAACAGGAGAAAATCTTTTAGAAAAATTTGATACAATAAAATCAGTATAATGAGTAAAATTTGGAATGTAAAAGGTAGATATGGCAGTGGAAAATGGTTCAAAACCGAGAAAGCCTTCTTATCCAATGTAAGAGAAGATGATACAAGAGAAGTATTCATCTATGAACTAATTGAATCAGGTAATGCAGGTGAAATAAGAAAAAATACAATAACCAAAAGAGAACGTGATGATCAATTGAAAACATTATTGGGAGAAACCGATAAATACGAAGAAGCAATCTCAAAATTCAAAGTTAAGTTAGAGGAAATTGCAGAAGATACATCTAATAAAAGATACATTATGGATAATTTAAAGATAATAGGCTTAAATAAGAAAGAATTCTCTACCATGGCAACAGGTGTTAAAAATTATCTATTACTTGAAGTGAGTGATACTGTTGAGTGGTATCAAACAATTTTAAGATGTCATAACTTCGTTTCTATTCCAAAGACTTACTATAAAAGAGGTGAAGGAAGAATAGAAACAGAACAAATAAAAATCAATAATTTTAAGAAAGCAAAAGAATCTTTAAAAAATAAAAAAAAGAAATAATGTTTATATTTTCAATATTAGTAATTGGTATCCTAACTATTTTAGTAAGTTATATTCCAAAAGAATGGATTAAAAGAAATATTTATGAAGTTTTAGACAAAGATGATCCAAATTTTTAGTATATTTGTAATAACTAATAATAAATAATTAAATTAAAATGAGAAAATTAAAATTACTTTTAGGTTTAGTAGTAACCTTGTTCATCACATCTTGTACAGAAAACTATTCAAATGGTGAAAGAATTGGTTTAGTAACACAATTCTCAAAAACAGGTCTAATATTCAAAACACATGAAGGTCATTTAAATCTAACACAGACAGGAATGAACTCATCTTCTGCAGTACCTTTCGATTTCTCTGTAGATGCTGATAATGAAGATCCAAATATCGTAGCAATCTTAGATAGTGCAGCAACATATGGTTGGAAAGTAAAGATTGTTTATCATGAAACATTTGGTAAAAACTGGTTTAATAATAGAGGTGAAACAGCACATTTTGTAACATCAGTAGATATATTAGACAGAAATCCAGTAGGAAGTATATTCAATAATAAAGAGAATAATAAAGAGAATAAAACTAATACCAATACCGAATGTGGTTGTAAAGTCACAGGGAAAGTCATCGATACTATTTATGTAGTTATCGACCGAACAAAATAATGAATATTAAAATAAATTTTAAGGCAGTAGAACAACATGTTCTTAAACCAGATATCGACGGATTCACATCAGAATCCGTCGATATAATTTATTTAGGTAAATTGTATGATGCCGATGCAGATAAATTTATAGATGTAATATTTATTGAAGGTAAATGTAAAATATTCAAAGGTTATAAAAAATGGATAACCATACCAGAGTACAAAATAATTTTAAGAGAATATAATTTGAATAAATTATTATGACATTATATTTTTAATATATAAAGAAAAAATATAATTTTATGAGTAGTACATTTAGAAGTTTATACGACTCTTTTGGATTATCACAATCATTTGCCAATATTATATCAAATACACAAAGTGGTATAGATTCCATTAGTGAGGTTTATGACGCATTATACGAATTACATCAACAGAGTGCAATGGTTTTAGATGAATTATCAGTTAAGATAAATGATCTTATTGCAGCAAGCTTTTCCAACGTAACAACAAGTGGAACATCTGGTACAAGTGGAGTTAATGGAACATCTGGTACAAGTGGAGTTAATGGTATTGACGGAACATCCGGATATGGACTACCAAGTGGTGGTACAATCGGTCAAATACTAGTAAAGTTAGATTCAATTGATTATAATACGGGATGGGCCACACAATCCAGTGGTGATTCTTCAAATAGTGTTTGTTTTTCACCACAACCGGTTGGTATATGCGACCAAGCACCTACTTCAGCCACAACACAATACTATTATCAAACAATATCAGAAGTAACAGGAACCATAAGCAAAGCAAAGATATGGGGATATTCAGGAACAGATACGGTATTAATTGGTATTTACAGAGGTAACTTAGGAAGTACACTAACTCTAATAGGTGAAGGCAGTGGAGTTTGTGGAATAGGACCAAATGAAATATCACTTAC
>Ga0228624_1000017_pt1 | contig 151991 bp, 167 predicted proteins | sample 29DmetaG_FD_182744 | JGI IMG/M metagenome (GOLD analysis project Ga0228624, IMG submission 182744) | Seawater microbial communities from Monterey Bay, California, United States - 29D | ecosystem: Environmental > Aquatic > Marine > Coastal | place: USA: California | collected 2016-10-10 | reverse complement strand
CGCCTCCGCCGCCGCCGCCTCCGCCTCCGCCACCTCCGCCTTCTTGGCCTCCGCCACCTTCTCCGCCGCCGCCTTCAAACTCGCCTTCGCCACCTCCTCCTCCGCCGCCGCCTTCTCGCGCTCCTTCTTCGCCGCCGCCGCGACGCCCGCGCCGGCCGACGTGGCGGGGTCGTGGTAGGGGGGAGTGGTCGTGTAGTCGTCGGATTTCTCCTCCCCCGCCGTTCCAGGCACCACCGCCGTCACCGCCTTCTTCGCACGATTCCAGTACGACGACCCCCCCACCGCCGCTTGCGCCGCTTTCGTAGCCGGGGGGCTGTGGACGGTAGCGCCATTGTCATTTCCACCCGAAAACTCCGCTTTTAGGGTTGGCATACTAAAAGTTATATATATATTATTTATATATTATAACTATTTCTAAATAATTTAAAAATTAATATATTATAGTAGTAAATAGTTATACGAATGAATGATTTTTTAAAATCATACAATACTTTTTTAATTAACTCACTAAAATATAACAAATTTACAATTTTATTTTTATCTGTGGCAACTACCTTGGGTTATTTATCGTTACCACAATTAGAAAAATACCAGAAATCAATCAAAGAGAAAAGCAATGAAAACGTACCCCAAGAAAATACTAATAAAGACAAAACAGAATAAATTTGCTAAAATAAAAAAAAAGTATATTATATAAAATAATAATGAACCAGCATATGATGATGAATCAACCAGCGATGAACCAACCAATGACGATGAATCAAGCAATGGAGCAGAAAGTTTGTGATGAAAATTGCGAAAATGATTGCTGTAAAGACAAAAACGAATATGACGACGACGAATATGACGATGATGAATATCACGACGATGAAGAAGACTATGGTTCTGAAGACAAATGGAAATATTCGCTATATTCAGCAATCGTCTTTTTACTCATTTCAAGTCCATACACTTACATGCTCATGAACAGCCTATTTGGCTCGGTGGTTGCCGTCTCGTCGTCGGCTGGTTGTCCAACCATAGTAGGTCTTCTCCTTCATGCTCTCGTATTTATGCTCATTATTCGCGGCATGATGGAATTAGATATTTGAGAGTTCTTGAGCATCTAAATTGACAATACTTTTCTTACATTTATTTTGATGTGTTGTTAATGCTCGCTTATTTTTAGCAACATAAGTTTTACAATATTGACAAGTGTACGTTAATTGTTCCACATTTGTGAATATTGAATCCAACAATTTAATCAGCGATGGCATTTCAAAGCTCTCCAATTGCTTCAAGTGGTCTTTGTAAGTCTTCTTGTAGTTCTCAATTAATCCATTCCGCTGGTCAATAAATGCTAAATATTCTTTGTTGATCGCGCTCATATCATCCTTCGAGAAAACCAATTCCTCTTTTTCATTCTTATACTTGTCCAAAACTTGGCGCAAGTGGTCAACCAGATTCACCGCCACACGAATCTTGCTTTCGTCATATTTTACACAGTGAACAAATACCATGATTTGCCCATCGTGCACATCTATCTGATAGTTTTCTTTGTTGGCAATTCCGCTGTGCTGTGACAACATAATGCCGTCCTTTTTCTGATACTCAATATCGCGAATAAATTTCTTCACTTCATCGTTCGGCACATTATTCGCATAATCTTTATTCTCAAACATTATCGCACCATTTTCAGTGCGCTCCAGCAAATAGTCGCAACTTTTAGGTTCGCCACTCTTGTCCACAATGGAGCCGCAGGGGAACGCCTGGTTCAGACAATGTTCCAGCTTCTCTTCGCTGACCTTTCCTTTCAAGGTTGAATTATTTTGCTTATCTAAAAAGGTTCGCAATTCCACATTGTTTTGATGAAAACTGGATTCTTGATTGAAAAATGGCTGAAACGTGTTGAGTAACTTGTTGGAAATGGTTTCGTAATTATCTTGAATCAACTTTTCCAGTATTTCGGGATGCGAAGATTGCTGGCTATCATTCAAAAATGATTGAAATTTGGCGTTTGATTCGTCGAGTAATTTTTGTTGCTGCTCTTGAATTGTTTTGGAAATGTCCTGCGAAAATGAACCGTTCACCTTGGGGATGAGTTCAGTAATGGTCAAGATTGATTTTTGCGTCCACGTTTCATTTGCTTCACGAATCAACTTGAGGATTGTTGGATCATTTTCCTTTTCTTGAATAATGGATTTGATTTGTTGTATGTAAAACTCCTTGTTGTTGTTCAAGTTATCGTGCGTCATCTTGATCATGGTATTGTTCTGAGTAATATTATTGTCAAGAACGCTGAGTTTCTTGTCCAGTTGTGAGAGCGCATTTTTCATTTCGTCAATGCGAAAAATGCTGCCACCCGACGAAGTGAGTTTTTGAAACAAATCAATAAACATTTCATTGACATTATTAAAATCAATATGCGGATTCTTGCTGTAAAATTCAATACACTTCTTGTTGGTCAAGACAAATGGAGTTTGTGTCTGTGGTTGCCCTTTTTGCGTTGGTTGCTTTAGTTGTCGTGTTTGTTGCGGCATCATCGTCGTGTTTTACAATGGATATACTGTAGTAATATAAGAATTAGTCTTTAACCATTATTGATTAAGATTACACAAAAAATTGAAATAAACTTTTGTAGTAAACTAAAACGAACAACCCAATTAAAACATCATAATAAAGACAAGGTTTCTTACCTTTATTATGAAGATTCTTCCATGTTATAAAACCCAGAAATGGTTTGTGTTGTGGTTTTGCGGGTACCTGTATTTGGGTGGCGGGCTGGCAGGACAAGTATGCGAATCATTTCCGATAGAAAACAATCACCACCATCGTGGCAAAATCTGTAAAAATATTCGGGTCAGGGTTAAGTTGTTCGTGAAACATAATTACAATGATGTGAAAAGCGACAAAAGCCTGATTTTGAACAATTTATATTCTATCGTAAAAGACGACATTTCCAACGACATTTTGTATTACTTGAAGTTTTACCACTTGACAAACGATGATATTGCGTCTTATTTCTATATTGTCTTTTACGAACTAATTAATTTGTCTTTGTCAAAAGAAAAAGACAGATTAAAAACATTGCCGATCTCGGTCTCAAATATTATTGTGTATATGGTTTTGAAAAATATTATTTTACAACATTTTATGAACCATCGGTAGATGTGGTGTTGTCGCTGGCATCGGTTGTGGTCGTAGAATTATTAGTTTCCAATGAAGAAACGCGTGCTAATAGTTCGGACATTTGAGTTTTTAATGTGGTAACTTCTGTTTCAAGAGTGGCGGTTTTTTCTTTTTCTGCTATCAATTGTCGATCTATTTCTTGTAACGCCGCAATGGAATGAACCGTAATTGAATTGTAATCTAACGCGAGTGTACTGCTTATATCGTAAATAGACATACTTGCGTCGTTAAAGGATGCGTCATTAATTTTTAATGTAAACTTCAGGTTAGGTATCTCATAAACGTCTTGTGCTATGAATCCAGATTCAATGTAATAATCTTTGTTTTTTGTTAAAACATTTCCACTTGAATCTAATGGTTCGCCAAGTTCATTCAGAGAAAAGTCATAGTCTTTTTCATATTGTTCTCGTGTTTTAAAATAATGTAATGGTGTTAATTGCCTTATATCTTCTAATGCGTTCTCTAGAGTGGATTCGTTGTGTTTGAGACGATTGTCCGAGCTCATCCATACGCCTCTTGCCGCGATCGCGTCCCCCCCCACCGTCAAATCTGAACTAATATTGGCGTCACCGTTCACAGAAATATCATTATTGAATACAGTCTTTGAATCCGCCGAAGAATGACTGATGTTTGTGGTAATGGTTTCCAACAGATTAACAGATGTATCCAATTCAGAATTGTCCTCCCTCAGAATTGATCCTACATATTCACAGTATAGCCTACTTTCTGATTTATCTGCCATAATAGTATCTGACGCATCTTGACTGTACGCTCTTTGTGTTACTATAGTAAATGTATCACCAGAATTTAAATATATCAGCGCGCCTCCAGAAATAATCAAATCATCTGCAGCTGGCACAGAGTTACTTTCGTTATCGCGATAATAACTAGAACCCAAATAGGAACGTTTTAACTCTATATTCTTGCTATTTCTTACTAATACATATCCATAAACCATTGAACGATCATTCGCAGAACCATCCGTACAATGTAGAATAACGCTCAAATTGTAATAGCCTGCTGTAACACATTCAAAAGCGGTGGTGCTGGGATATTGATTTTCTAAATAAGTCCCATCACCAGTCCCTGCCCAAGTATAATTGTGCGAAGCGTCATTCATATTTTGGTTGTTTAAAAGTGTCAAAAATTCTTGGTTGTTTAAAAGAGCATTGGATGCGATTATACTACTTACACTAGGAAATTCTATATTGTCTTTATAAAAGTGCCCTGTGAAGTAAATGCTACCAATGTTCAAGGAGCCGTCCACCGTCAAATCGCCGTTTACATCCAAGTGACCGTCAACTGTTACATCGCCACTCACATCCAAGTGACCGTCAACTGTTACATCGCCACCATAAAAATCATGATCTATATATTCTCCGTCTGTAATAAGTCCTACAAAACTACCTACTGCTAATGATATATCTACGATATTTCTTTCGTCTTCTTCAAACAAGCGATTATAGTTGTCGCCGCCGCGAGTCCCAAACCCCGATTCGTTGGTCCCAAATAAAAAATTGATTGAAAGATCATGGGCTGTCTTTTGATCAACTAGCGCATTATTAAAATATAGTTTAAAATCTGCTTCGTTAATATTAACGAATGATATATCAAAACCAATTATATTGGTTTGATCTTCGTATCCTGCAATGTCGTATTCAAAAAGGTTACTGGTACCATTGTTGCCGCGGGCTCTGTCGCCTAGGCCTCCGTAAATAACTAGTGTAGAATTATTTGAAAAACCAATTAAAAGTCCATACCCAGACCCACCGATTTCATATAGGATAGCCGATGACGAATCATTCGGATAGTTGTCAATTTTGTATTTTATAATAAATGTACATGCGCCACCGTATGTTGTTGATGTTCCATATTCGTCGATAGGACCGAAAGCATTGACAAAGTCGGTTGAGCTCGCGGTGCCAGCAGTTTCCGTTATTTCCAAGAAAGTACCACTCAAATCAGAAAAACTAACGCCGAACAAAGATTGGAACTCAGATGAAGTAACGCAATTTCTCATTAGAGTTAAATTGTAATTGCAATCGACTCGCAAGCCGTTTAAGATGGTGGTAGTTCCGGAAATATAACTGATGTCTGTGGTAATGGTTTCCAACAGATTCACAGAAGCATCCAATTCAGAAACATGAGTTTCCAACAGATTGATGGAAACGTCCAACTCGGCGAACTTGCTTTCCACATTGATGGAAGATGTTCCGATCGTTAAATCTCCGCTAATATCTACATTTCCGGAAACTTCAACATTATTTGAAAATTTTGCTGCTCTACTCATAATTAAAGAATAAATATATTATTTTATTTTATTATAAATGTAATAAGGTACAAAATTAACATGTTGGGAAGTATATCTATTCGTTGATGGATATGTCTAATGTTGTTAACAGCGACTTGTAAAATCCACTTTTATTATTATCCGGGTTAGATGTTGTATCTATTGTCGCATTTTCGTAAAACCCGGATGGACCGTCGGTGCCTTCGCTGCTTCCCCCTACAGCATCACTTTTAATCCATTCTAATTCGGTGGCGCTATTATTCACTGCTAAAATTTGTCCACACAAATCTGTTGGAAGGGAGGGGATATCCAAGCCGTGTATGTTTAATGTTGCCGAGTCACCGAGTTTCAATGTTTCTGAGAGAGATAAATTTCCTGAAACATCCAAATTGCCTGAAATATCAATGTTATTTTTGAACAGTGCTGATTTGGAAGTCATCTTTGTCTTTTATTTGTTTAATAAATTAGAAAAATACAAAAATATTCACTTTTTAATTTTTGTATTTTATGATTATCTATTTTCTTTCATTTAAAATAAAATTGAAAGAAGTTTGGAAAACTTTGAGTCAGACACCTACCAATTGTGTGGCTTGAAATTAAAATATGGACAACCAGAATGATGAACATCGAGACGACACTCCCGTAAAAACATACCGTTTTAAGATTTCCAATGATGACTTATATCAAGAAATGGTGCTATTTGCAGACATTAACCGGTTTTTGAACAAGAATGACTTAAAAGAAGCCTATGAAATCTGGATTGAAGACCCTAAAATAAATTTGATGGTGCGTGACGAAGAAGAAATGTTAAAGCTAAACCAATATGATCTAGGAAAAAATAACATTACGCAAAAAATATTCAAAAGCATCAAATATTACCACATTAAAAACATGACTAAGGCGCCATCTGATGTGCTAAAAGAAAATAAACAAAAAGGGAAACGAAAAAAGGAAATTGTATTTTCAAAAGAAATGTTGGAAGGCGTCAAGCAAGTTTTACAAAAAAGTAAAGACTTGAAGCCCTCAGAGTATTACAAAAAATTTGTTGAAGAAAATGCTGAGATGATTGAGCGAGAGAAGGGGTGCCTCGAGTTTGAAGATGACATTGAAGGAGACAATACTTTATTTGTTGTAAAGCTGAAAAAAATGATGAAAAATCAATATTATATGATGTTTCAAAAAGGCAAATAATATGTGATATTAATATAATACAAACAGTCATATAATGGATCAAGAAAACCCTTCCAAAAAAGGGAATACTTTTTTTTCAAGTGGCGTATATGGCTGTGTACATTATCCAAGAATGAAGTGCGATGGGTCACAAAAGTCTATTCGTAATGGTAAGCGTAAAGACGGGTTGCTAAGTAAGTTGGTGCTGTATGATTCAAAATCAAAAAATGAATTTTTGATTGGACAAAAATTAAAGGCGGCGAAAATGTTGAAAAACAACCCGATTGTTCTTGTAGAACGAAAGTGCGAAATCAAACCAAAAGGTGCCGACAAAATTGTTCGTGGTTACAAACCGTGTGACAAAGTTCTCAGTCGTAAAAAAGACAAAAAATACAAATACATGCTAATGTTTTCAAAGTTTTACAAATCAATTACCGCGCATGATTATATATACAATGGTGACCGATTTTCGGTTCATCGTCTCTTGAAACATTTTTATTTTTGTGTATATGTGTCAAATATATTGAAAAATTTCAATATTGTTCATAATGATATGCACATGAATAACGTTATTTACGATAAAAAAGGACATTTTCATTTAATTGATTTTGGACTGTCTCTAGACATTGACAAAGTAATGGCAAAAAAAACCCCAGATCTTCTTTATTTGAAGGGAATTCTTGTAAACCACGACCTCAAAAGGATTGTCTCTTCCATTGAGCGTCACATTTTGAACTACTTCTTGTATGAAGACCGTTTTTTAGACGAAGACGGCTTGAAACGGATTGTGGGCAATTATTATTCTCTTTTTGAAGAACGAAAATGGGTTTTAGATATTGATGATTTTGAAAGTTACAAGATTGAAGTGTATGACCATTATAAAAGATTATTTGTTAATCAAACAGATATATATAAGCACATAGCAACCATTATCGAGAAAGCATCTTACACGTGGGACATGTATCGCGTATCATTGGACGGTTTGAATACATTGAATCGGTTTGAATCCGAAATCTCTTTGACAAAATTTCGCGTGGACGAGTTTAGAACAATCTTAAAAAGTTGTTTACATTATGATTATAGCAAGCGACCCAAACAAGAAAAAATACTAAAAACAATATCTTCGTTCTCTTTGATATAACAATTACTAAATAATGATTACTAATTTAAACATTATATTTTAGACTATATAGATTAGTTTATTTGTTAGTATCATGGTGAAAAACTTTGGTGGTAAACACGGCAAGAAAATTGCTCGTAAAAATGCAAATTCAAATAGCGAAATTATCAATAATAAAAAAATGCGATTTGCGAGCGGAGAGGAAGAGCTTTATGGACTTGTGACAAAATGTCTGGGTAATAGTCAGTTTTTGATCATTTGTAGCGACCAAGTAGAGCGGATTTGTGTTTTGCGCAATAAGTTCACGGGAAGAAATAAGCAAAGTAACATGATAAGTATCGGTAGTTGGGTCATCATTGGGGTGCGAACTTGGGAAACATCCAAACCAAACAAGAAAGACAAATGCGATATGCTTGAAGTATATACAAACAACGAAAAACACAAATTGTTGGAAGACTCCAAAGTGAATTTGACTTTTCTTACCCAACAAGAAAACATATTGCTAAATATTGATGAACCACGAGAAGAACAAGACGAATATTTAACATTTTCAGAGGGCAAGTATAACTCGGAAGTAGAAACTACAAATGCCGCTCGTGATGTAGACCTTGATTGTTCTGAGGAAAATGAAAATCTGAATGAAGATATTATAAATATTGATGAAATTTAACACACAGTGTAAATAATATATTTAATATCTAAATGACGCATATATTATTAGATATTAAATACAAACATAAAGAGTCGGTTTTATATGATAAGAATCGCGGCGAATCAATAATTAATAATTGGTGCGAATATAATAATCACTTATTGGTAATGCCTCCGGTATCACATGTTTTTCCGTGTTATGAACAAAATGATTATAACGGATATACTTCTATTGGGCTCTTGAAAGAATCGCATATTTCAATACATACTTACCCGGAACACAATTCCATTCAAATAGATTTTTTTTCATGTAAAAATTTAGATAAAAGACAAAATGAGGACTATATGGAACGCGTTTTCAAGAAATCAAATGCTGTCAAATATGATTGTCGGTTCATCGCGCGGAGTGTGGTGTAATTGCAGGCTTCGTATTATTCGTCCTCTATATATTCTTCATAGATGATGAATTTGTTATGTTTTCTCGGGTTGTAAAATTCAGTTTTAATTTCATAATTGTACCAATTTCCCTTCTGTATTTCTACTTCCCGGATGTTATTTTCTTCGTTGGAAACGATTGTGAAAAAATACTTTTCTTGAAAATAAGGAATATCAACGTTGTACGAAATGGTATGTTTATCTTCCATATCTTCAAACAACTGTTTGAAAACCAGACCGTTCTTTACGATAACCCCGGTTTCATTCAGTAAATCAAAACACTTATCAAAAAAATCCGGGGTGTCTATAGATGCGTTGTTGGTGTTGTCTTCGGTGGTATCTACAACAACAAGATCCATTTGATCTTCAAAATTTTCTAAAATCTTATCAATAGTTTCGTTTGCATCGCCATAAATAATTTCCACACGCTGGTCGTCGTCGTATTTTGATTGATCGAAATATTTTTCACACAAGTTGACAATTTTTGGTTCTAATTCTAACATGAATACTTTTTCAATTGAGTAATATTTCATTACTTCGCGAAGTGTCATTAAGTCTCCACCGCCAATAATAACCACATTTTTGAGTGGTTGTTTTAGATACATCACCGGAAAATGAACAATCATTTCGTGATAAATCTTCTCTTTGCGTTCGCATAATTGTATTTCGTTTTCAATAATCAGACATTTTCCGTGTTTTCCAAGTTTGGATATTTCAATACCAGACTGGTCTTTGTACAAAACTTTTATACTTGGTTTCATTGATTCATAACTCTGCATTCCTTCTTTAGACAAATACGAGCAATATTTATATAAGAAGAATGTTGATATTGTCAGAAATACAGCAAACAACATCAAATTAAAACATTTACATTGTTGACGGTTTTTTGTCATTTTCTATTTTACCAGGATTATATAATGTCCATATTTTATAATTCAAACAGTTTGTTATTACACAATGGACATTTTGTAAATGTTTTAACATATTTTTCGCACGTGGATTCATGAATTGCGTGATTACATAAGTTGAACACAGAAACAATATCGTCGTTTTCAAAGTCGCTCAATAAAATTGGGCATGTGTGATTTTTCAAAATTGATGAATAATGAACATATTTGCCGTGGCTTATATTTTTATTTATTTGCCCTATTATTTCTGTTGAGTTTGTAAGTGAATTGTTATCGTTGTGAAAACTATCATTATTCATTTCATCATCATGAAAATCATTCAATATATTTTGAAATTCTCTTTCATTTATATTATCCAAAACATGTTCTATTTCATTTCCTATGTTTTGATTGTTTAATATTTCACTGTGAAAGAAACGAATATTCAACTCTTCATAACTAAATTCAGAAAAATAGCGTCGTTGATTATTATTGTTTCTCAGTTCACTGGATAGATTATTTACATTTATATTGATAAAAACGTCGAACATTTGAAACTGTAATGTGGATAGAGTTTCAAGTTCGTTTGCGGAATTTTGGTTATATATTGGACTATTGCTAACATCAGTAGTATTTTCGGAAATAGTATTTGAATAGTTTTGTATTTGAGGTTGAGGTTGAATTAATTGATTATATCCGTTGCGAAAACCAAATTCACGGCGAACTGACATCCGCCGGTTTGGTATTCTATTGGTCCGTCTTTCATTGTTGTTTATAATATTTCGCATGAACGTATTCATACTTGACTACTATTATATTAAGATAAAATGTATCGCTTGTCATCGAGCATTTGTTTTAGTATATCCCAACTTTCCATTTTCTTTAAATCTTCTAGTTTTGTTTTCATAAAAAGTTCTAACAAACATACCGAATTGCCCGATAGTTGAATCATATTTTTGCTTTTTTTAATACTTGGGAATGTATTTGTTGTTCGCAAATTCCAGAATACTAAAAATGGTATATTATCATATCCGGCGTCTTTGTATTCTTTCTTGATAACATCAAACAAGTCTGACTCGGGGTGCGATTCGTGAGAATCAAATTGCATGTCACTAAAGACAATGAGACACGTCTTGTCTAGGTCAGACTGTGGAACTTGTTTACCTTTTTCGGTTTCCTGTAAACAAGCGTCCAATATTTTTTGGAACATTTTGTGAATGTTCGTGGTTGAACCCCATTCACCATTCATAGTTTTGTAAACTCGCTCTGTGAAATCTTCTTGAGGGTCATATTGAATCCATTTCGGGTCTGAAGAAAATGTAAACGCTCGATTATGTTTGTACAAGTGCGAACAAGCAAGACCTAGTCCAATAGCGCAGTGTAGTGGAATGCTATTGTCAGACATCATCGATGGCGAAACATCAATGCATGGATAACACAACCCATCTTGAACAAACTGACTATTTTCTAGCGTCTTCATGAGTCCATTCCATTGCATGTTCAACAGCGAACAACTCTCAGGGTTATCTTGTGAATTATTGTAATTTTGAATAACATTACGAACTAATACATGTGGCAAGACAGTATTATTGTTTTTCAGGTAATTTCCGTTTTTCTCTTTGCTAGCAATAAAATCCTGGAAATTGTGTTTACAAATATGGCGATGTTCTTCGTCAATGTTTTTGTAATTCAAAAATGATTGCTTGTTTAACAAGAGTGTTTTGGAAGTTACGTGTTCAAAATCAATAAGGTCCCAGGTTTTCCCCGCCAGATGGATTTGTGTAGTATCCAGATATTGGTTAAATCTCGACTGGAGTTTGCGGTAGTGCGCATACATTTTGGTGTTCGTTTCGGAACTACAAAACACTTCGCGGTGATAGTGAACCGCGATCTTTCTGGCGAGTTGTTTGAATTGACCGCTCTCGCGAGGAAGCCATTTTCCGCACAAACTAATAGGACGATACACACTCATCTGTTTTCGGTCGGCAATCATTCTCGGAACATATATTTTTTGAATAATTTCATCCACAATGGCAGGCTTGTTTGTATTTACATATGTGTGGGCGTTGTTTTCACAAAAGTAAGAGAGAAAATATTTGATATCTTTCCAAGAACCATAAGGATGTTCATAACATTGCGTCTCTTCGTTGAATTTATTTTTCACAAATCCGGTAAGAATTTTTATTATTGTGTCTCGCGGAAACATCTCCTTTTCATAGCAATAATAACTCAATATATTCAGCATCATGTACGTGGTTTGGGTCAATCCTTTGCCGTTTTTGATGTCGCGGTTCTGGAGGCATAGTTTGATGATGTACTGGGGAAAGTCGGTGTCGGGGTATTTGTTTGAACGAAAACATTCTGATATCAATAGTTCGAACTTTTCTTCAAGTTCTTCCTTACTTCCACTTAGAACACATTGAAAGTAAAACTGAACAAATAATTCTTTCACGTTTTGCTGATGCGTGATATTTTTTGTCGACGGTGTAGCGCACATTTTTTCATGACAGGTCTCCGTAGTAGAATCATCGTTCACAATCACCCAGCTATGAGCAATAGCACCGTTTTCATTGCGTATTGATGCCATCAGCCGCGGTTTGATGGTTAAAATATCACAAAATCTTTAAGTTCTATTCTTACTTGTTTTATTGTTGCGTTGAGAATCATCTGACACTGCAATTGGTGTGGAGAATTTAACATTCTTTCTTGTTTTGTTGTCCTCGGATTTCCCGGAGTTACGTTTTACATATTTCGTTTTCTTGGTAAAAAATAAAATGATATTGTTGGCATCGTTGAACAATTCAATCCCCGGACTGAACTTGATGTCCTGAATCTTTTTGTATTGCTTCATAAACGAGTAAGACCCACAGTCTTTGCAAAAACTTTTGATTTCGTCTTCCTTTAAATTTATTTCAAATTTATGAATTCCGGTCAAATCGTATTCTTTCGAATGATATTTCTTATTTTCTAAAATTAGTGTTACAAGCTCGCTTTTTGGAAACAAATTGTCTTTCAATGGTATTTCATATTTTTTGTAACTCATGACGTTTTTGCCATCAACATAAAAAATAATGCAGCGGATTACATCTATATTGGCATTTTTCCTGAACGTGTTGCTATTTTCTAATATGTTGTCTAGATTATCTTCGATATCTTCTGCGTTAATATCAATTACTTCACTATCACCATAATCATTATTGTCCATGCTTGTAATATTTATTTAAATGGGTTATAATAATTTGTACTATTTAACTTAATTCAAAACGAGTCTTCGTCGGAGTATACACTGTCGTCATCTTCGTCGCTAGAATAATCGTAATATTCATCATGTTCGTTGCGCAGAATATTTTCAATCATCTTTTCAATTTCTTCAGTTTCATAATCTTCTAACTTCAATTCTTCTCTCTTGTAAGCTATAAAGCGGTTAACGATCTCATTCATTTGAATATTGGCGCGTTTTTGAAATTCTACTTGTTCAATCATCTTCATATATTCTTCGCGACTTTGCGGAGGCGCGACATCAATCACTGGGTTGTCGGAAGCGGTAAACTTTTTGGTCGCGGTGGTAATGGCTATGGGGCTCATCGTGTTCATTGTTGTTGATGATGTTGGTTCTTTCCTCTTACTATAGTAGGCGAGGATTTAATTCAATTTTTTTTAAATGTTGTTTATATATAATGTCGTTAGTTGTCTTGAAGCGTAAAGCTCAAACCAAATATTCTAAAATATCTTCTAAAAAGGCGGACTTTTCTATTAACAATCCACGACGCGTGGGAAGTCATTCAAATAAAGTACAAACACAAACGCCGATGAAGGGTAACGTGCCCCGCGGACACGGTTCTTGTTGCGGTCATTACCCAACTGTGATGAATAAGAGTCAATACAACAACTATGACTTCCACGTGCGCGAATTTAACGGAGACAAAGCAAATCCGGGAATTTCGGTAAAAAATAATCGGGCGAGCATTTCATCCCGCAATAAATGGATGAAGAGTACTTATCCAAACTATGTAGTGAAAAAAATGGGATTACACGACTATTCAGAATATTACAGTCGAATAAATGGGCAAACAACATCTATAGATAATGAGCAAGTTGGTGAAATTTGTAATGGAAATGAAAATTGTAATAAACAATCTTCTTCAAACATTGTAAAAAAAACGGGCACGATGGATTATAGCGAATATCTGAAAACTAAATTTTTGAACAAGAACTGTTTACCAACACCGAATTCAAAAGCACCCGTTCCGGTCCCTATACAAGGACCTTGTGGCTCCTCGCTGGACGATCATGTCGGTGATAATGAAAAGGGTAATTGTCAATAAAAAATGCTCGGTTGTTGAAAATATGTGGTATAATATTCTAAAAATAGGGCTTTCTCTAATCATATTAAACAGCAATTGTCATTTGCTGTAATACAAATCACCAAAGCTCCGATGAACAGTATAATAGTCTTTTGAATTATATTCAAAATATTCGTCATTTAAATTGAATATAATTTTTCTTACATTTAATCGCTTGATGACTTCCATACACTTGACACAGGGTGCCGAGTTAGTACTTTCTCCGTTATTTGAACATCGGCTAATATATAGAGTTGTCTTTTTCATGATACGATTTAACTTGTGCTTTTTCTGAGAATGATTATGATAAATTTGTCGTAATACATTTATTTCTGCGTGACAGCTACATTGTTCATGGATAAAGTCGTCATTTGACGAATAGCATTTGTAAGTGTTACAGCCGCGAGCGATAATTTTTCCACCATAAGTGGCGACACATCCGTGCTTGAATAAAAGTTCTGATTTTGTTGCTTCGGACAAAGACTCTGAAAATAACCTGTCTTTTTTGTTTGAAAGAATCATTGCTTGTTAACATCATCTGTTGAATTCCTTTTGTTTCAATTTTATAAATAAATAACTATATTAATTATGGAAGAAGACGGGAAAGATATTGAAATGGGAAATACAGAAACAAAAGAGGTAGCAGATCAAAAACAGACGAACAGGTCCGGTGGGTCTTCTTATTTGTGTTGCTCCGACGACGATGTTGAAACAGATGATGCGTCTTCGGTCGCAACCTTTCGTGATACAAAAAATGATAAATGTCCGATTGACGAAGATGATTTAGGCGATCATGGCGATGAATTAGACCAAATTCAGGTTGACATTAAAAATGAAATCATGGAATATAAAATGGCATTAGACTCTCATAATAGTCGCAAAGGTGGCGAGGAAAATGAAGATAATGTTGGTTGTTTCAATATAAATAACGAGTTTCTAAAAATAATGGATCAAGCTGGACGAACTCATAACAGGGGGATTGGTAGCGATGGCGGCGATGGTGATGGTTTTGAATCTGGAGAAAGGGTGAGTATTGATAAGAATATGTCGCCACAACTTGACAACGATGACACAATATTACATAATGTAGAAGAGTTTTGGGAAGCCAATAGCGAATCAGAAGACGAAGATTACTTGGACAACAATGCCACACATTCGTTGGATAAAATTTCGTTTGAAAAATTAAAGAAAAAGGTGTACAAGGACTTTGAAGTGACTCTCATTCACCGTTACAGTTCCGCGCTGGATATATTGGCAAGTTACATCAAGTATCATGTGATAATTTATACGGAGGCGTCGTACTTTTGCAGTTTTAAACTTAATTTATTTATGGTGCCCGCTATTTTATTTTCAACAATTTGTAGTGTCATTACGGGGCTTACGCATAATCGTGATGACATGGCGATTATTGTTTCGTCTCTCAATGGATTCATTGCCTTTTTACTGGCAATTATCAACTATTTAAAATTGGACGCATCGTCAGAGGCGCACAAGATCTCGGCATATCAGTATTCCAAGTTGAAGAATTATATTGAATTTTCGTCTGGCGAAATCTTGTTATTTCAAGACCCAATTATTACAAACAAGGACTTTATTTCGGAGCAAATAAAAATGTGGGCACGTGATAATGAGGGGAACTATTCAAGCGAACAACTCTACAATACCGAGCGAAATAAGAAACTCAAAGAATATTACAAATACAAGAGTCATTTAGAAAAAAAACTGATTGATACAATTCAAAATAAAATATTTGAAATCAAAAAGTCCTTGAAAAACATCGAGGACAATAACAACTTTATTTTGCCAAAACACATTAATCGACGCTATTACAACATCTACAACATCAATGTCTTTTCTTACATCAAGAGCGTTGAAAATTACAAGCTTATTTTGTTGAACGACCTTCGTAATGTTAAAAATGAGATTCGCTTTTATAGGACGCTCAATCAGAAAAAGATGTCTCCAGACTTTATGAGTAAAATTAAAAAGCTCTACAACCGGAAGAACGGTATTTTGACCGAATTTTTAGAGTTGAACAAGGGGTTCATGATGATAGATGCGATGTTTCAACAAGAAATCAAAAACATAAACATACGTAAAAAATATTGGATTGTTTTCAAATTTCAAAGTTTTGTTAATATGCTGCTGCGCTGCTGTTGTTGTAAAATGTCTAAAATAGATATTTTGCCAATCGGCTACAAACACTGCACTCACGTAGGGTTTATCGACGAAGACGGACGATACTTGCTGGACAAGGTATTGCGCTTCAACAACGTGTTAACGCTTATTGAATAGCCCATGTCCCGCAAGCGTATGCGCTGCGCTATAAAAATGCTTGAAATCTTTTGTCACATTGCCACTTATGTCTCCATAATTTGATTCAAAATAGTGGGAAGAGTATTTTCCGGGCTTGGTCATGGAAACTATAGTGTTGAAAGAACTCTCGTTGTATTTAGTTAGTTGATCGTAAACATCTGTATAGTTCAAAGCCGTGCCCGATATATTGTATGTGTAGTCATAATTGTAAATATTGTCTTCTTCTAATTCTCCATCAACCTCGGTAACGTCTGATGATAGATATAACCCATTATTTGCGCTAGGGTCGCCGGTAATTAACCATTGTTGGTTTTGGTTGTTAACATCACAATTATACATATGAACATTTCCACCATTTTTATTTCGTTCACTGGCATCTAAACAAATGCCGTCTTTTGATTTTATTTGCATTGTAGATGGGTCATAATTCCATTGTTGGTTTTTGTTGTTCACATCACAATTCCACATGTGGACCTTTTCCCTTGTCTTGGATAAAGTCGTTATTTGACGAATAGCATTTGTAAGTGTTACAGCCTCATTTCGCTCTCGCTCACTGGCATCTAGGCAAAGTCCGTCTGTTACTTTTATTTGCATTGTAGATGGGTTGTAACTCCATTGTTGATTTTTGTTGTTCGCATCACAATTCCACATGTGAACCTTTCCACCATTTTGATTTCGCTCACTGGCATCTAGACAAATACCGTCTTTTACTTTTATTTGATTTTTATCCTCGCTGGGGCGATATAAATATGTCATTGTCCTATGTATATTTTTTGGATTATTATTTAAATAATCTGGTCCCGAAATTGAAATATCCTCAGATATAAACCCCACGTCACTGTCGTAATCTTGAAGTTGTTTCGTCACTTCATCTGGTACATTGTTGTTCAAGTAATGTTCTAATAATATGTTACTCGCATTATTGAAGTGTTTCATATCTTTCATAATTTGTTCATCCGAAAAGTGCATACTTTTATCATTTTTGTTGAATAGCAAGTTGTTATATGTTTCATTACCAATATCATAGATAGGGTCGTTTGGATCCGGATATTTTATATTTTCCATGATTGTTTTATAGGGTAATGGTGCTTCAAGCGTTTTCGTTTCATCTCCGTAATATTGAAGACCTTCTTGTTTACTTTTCTTCCATTCGTCTATGCTCACTTTTATAAGGATTGTTATCAATATAAGAATAAATAATGTCAGGATGGTTGATATGATTGTCTTTTTATCAAATTTCATATTATATATAATTTAATATAAAATTTGACTATGATGTTTTCTCTTGACGCGTATAGACATTATAATTTAACTTGTTCTTCTGAAATTCTACAAACAAAATTTGGTTTTCAAATGGTCTGAACATAAAAGACAATTTGTTTGTGAAAATGTTTGAAATAAACAGTTTTTGATGGGGATCTTTGGTGTCAAAAATATTGAATAACCTTGATTTCAAAGAGCTTCCGAATTTATTTGGAGAATACAAAATAATTGGGATGTTTTCCAATTCTCTTTTTTCCCAGTATAGCCTCAAAAAATTGCTTGTTATTCCGTTTTCTATTTTGGCATTTTTTAAAAGTTTTTGTGTTAGAGTGTGAGTTGTTTTGGAGATGATTGACTTTTTTCTACAAAATAGATCTTGATAATTCAAATAATTCAATATAGTCGCGATTAAGTCTTCTGAAAAGAACTCCCAAGATACCATTTTCTTACATTCAATATTTACAAATGTTTTTATTTGTAATCTATATATAACACATATTTATTCTACCATGGGATTGAATGTAGATAGTTTGACTAATTCGGTATATGTTATCTACATCGTTGTAGGATACTTTCTCAAATTCTACGTGTTGTTTTACATTGGCTATGTGATGATTTATTTGTTAATGGAAACCTACAAGTATATGTGCAGCGCGTTTGTAAAGATTGCTTATTTTTTTAAAATACTCATCAGTCCACCAATGCTGGAAATATTCGGTTTAAGATTCACAAACTACTTTTCAATTATTGATGCGTTTTTAAGTTTACTTATTGGCATGTTGTATTTCATTATTGGTGTGGCGTTTGTCGTTATTACGGCGGTAGTTTCAGTTCCGTTTAACTTTTTATTTGCATTTCAACTCTAACTTGTCGCATTTCCGCAAGAGAAAATAATCAGCAAACTTTTTTTTGCTTTTGCTAAACAAAGTTGAGATGCTCAATAAGACAATGATTGAAAATGCCAGGATAATCTGAGTAATGTTCAACAAAGTCAATATTGTTTCGTCGGGATTATGTGTTAAATTTTTAAAATAACTATAATACTTGGAACTCAGAATTAAGAGTGTAAACAAAATGAGTGTAATGATAATGGACGAAGAGTCGATTGCGTTCAATAGTAAAAATATGGAAAAGACAAATACAGACTTGACAATCGAGAATAAAGGATTTTCTACGTCTTCTATGTCACTATCCACTAAATTTATTGAGAAATAAATGACAAGAAACAAGAGCAAATAACGCATCGTCATACTTGTCTTCAGTTTGTTTTGATAATTGCAGCCGATATATGGTGCCAAGAAGCTTGCGCAAAACAAAATGAGCGCTAAAAACACTCCACGAATTGTCACAAGAAATTGCGAATATTCTTTAAGTCCATTATTGATTTTGTTTGGATCAACTTTATAGGTGTACATTCCCAATAACTTAATATATTGGTTTATTTTTTATTGTTATTTTTCTTCTTTGATGATTTTTTGTTTTTTTTAGTTTTTCTCTGATTGTTGTTATTGCTGTTTTGTTTGTTTTGTTTGTTTTGTTTGTTTTGTTTGTTTTGTTTGTTTTGTTTGTTTTTGGGCGGGACACGACGAGATTTTGGTCTGAAATAGGTGATTGGTTTCTTTCTGTTTGTCTTTTTTTTAATTTTATAATCATTTTTGAATGAACGAACAATGTTTTCCAAGTCCTCCTTTGTGAAAGCCGAACTTCTTTTGAAAGATGGTACGATGTCCGACGAAAATTCTTGAATAAATCGGTCCACCAACGAAAACTCAAAATTTGGAGTAAAGTTGTTGAAAAGTCCTTCATACTCACTTTTTTCAATTTCTTCTCCTATTTCATAACGTACTTTTGTTGGTTCGTCGCCCTGCTTTGAAAGGATTACTTTTCTATACATATTAGCAACTATACTAAATGACAATTTTATTTTTTTAGTAAAGTAAATAAAATTGATATAATGGCTTTTCATTAAACAAATATACAAAACAAGTAAAAACATTTGCTATGGCAATTGTTACTGAATCTCAGCAGTCATTTATTGCGAACTTAGCAATAGACGCCATTTCTGGTATTAATTTTCACACGGAAAGTGAAGGAATATTGAAAATTGAGAATTACTTACAAGATTTGAAAAGACAATATAATAAAAATATATTGAAGAAATGTCTTGGTCTAGTTGTACATACTTTGGACGATATGTACTACAACGATGGGACCAGTCCATGGAGCGATTTACAATATGATTGTTTTATTGAATGTTTAAAGTCAGAAGGTGGTTACAATGGAGAACTGGTGGATGAAAGTGGTGTTGGTGCACAAGTAAATAGCGGATACAATACTCCAGCGTCTGCCAAATTGCCCTATTTTATGGCGTCTATGAATAAATATAAAACTATTGGTGAAATCAACAATTGGTGTCATAAGTTTAGAGGTCCTTATACTGTGACCGCCAAGTTGGACGGCGTGAGTGCTATGTATTACAAGGGGAAACTCTATACACGAGGTAACGGGATTTCTGGGCGAAATATCAGCTATTTGATTCCATTTTTGAAACAAAATAACAGCATGGCAAGTGCTTTGGACGGTGATTATGAGTTTGGTCTTCGTGGCGAACTCATTATTCGCAAGTCGGTGTTTACAGAAAAATATAGTCCGGCGTTTGCTAACTCGCGAAATTTAGTATGTGGACTGTTAAACCGGTTGTATTCCGAAGAAAATGAAGAGTTTTACAAAGATATTGATTTTGTAGTCTATGATGTGTATCATTACAATCCGCTTCAGTTTTGTAATAAAATAAAAATAATCAGAGATTCTTCTTGTTCAATCGTTCAATATAAAGACAAGATTGGTTCGGATTCTTTGGAAAATCTGGAGTTTCTCAATTTCGTTCTGACAAAATGGAAGACTGAATATGATTATGAAATAGACGGAATTATTGTCACAAATGACAAGCCGTGTATTCATTCGAATGATTCAAACCCGGATTTTGCCTTTGCCTACAAGAACAACATACTTGGGGTGGAAATGAAGGAGGCGATTGTAGACAAAGTTTTATGGAATGTCTCTAAAGACAATTATTTGAAACCCAAAATCAAACTAACACAGAAGACGCAATGTAATGGTTCGCAAGTTGAATATGTTACCGGATTCAACGCAAAGTATATTTTACAAAACAATATTAAATATGGTACCGTGGTCAAGATTGGTCTGAGTGGAAATGTTATCCCGCATATATTTGAGATTGTGAGTAGCGATGGAAAATTGCCACAATCATTATGGGAAGATTTGACGCATCTTACCACCCAGAAATTATTGGAAAATATAGGACTTGACAACTCTTTATATGGTTGGAGTAAGAACAAGGTGGACCTGGTAAGCACAAATAGTGATAATTATGCTTGCACAATTAAGAAAAATATGATATTATTTCAGTGTTTTGACATTAAATGTGGTCTACAGGAAACGACGTTGCTCAATTTGTACAACACGATTGGTGTTTATAAATTACAAGATGTTTTGGATCTGACTGTGGACCAATGGGAGCAAGTAGACAAGGTTGGTACAAAAAAGGGGCAAAAGATTGTAATGGCTTTGAAAGAGAGTATTGACTGGACTCTTGTTAAACATAAGTCAAACATATCTGAAGAATATTTCATGAAATGGTTGCTGGGTCTTCAATGCTTTCCGCGTGGATTTGGTAAAAAGAAGCTGGAAAGCCACGTTCAATACATGAAACAAGTTTGTAAATTTGATGTGAGGCTTGAGTTTTCCGAAAACTATGACCCAAACTACTTTGAGAATATGGCAAAGATAATTGTCAACAAAACCGAAGAGTTCAAAACGCCCCAAGTGACAAACGATAGCATAGTTCTATTTTGCCAAGGATTTGCGAAATTTATTAAAAGTTATAATTTGATTCAAAGTAGTATTACCAATATTGAGTTGCCGACTCTGAAGTCATTGATGAGAAATATTACTGAAAATAATGGTAATGTGGTGGGGGGTGCTGGTGGCGGTACAAACCCGTGCGAAAACGGGAATATTGTCTTTTCGGGTGTTCGTGATAAAGAAAAAGAAAAATATTATATGAACCAAGGCTATGAAATTTCTGATAGTGTGAACTTAAAGACAAAGTTACTTATTGTAAAAGACAAAAATGCACAAACTACTAAAATCAAAAGGGCACAGAGTCTTGGGATTAAGATTGCCTCTTTAAATGAGTTGTAGTGAAAATTAGATTATCAACAAAATCATTTAAACATAATACTCCATAGTTAATTGTCAAAGTAGGTAGTCGCTGATCTTTGGGTAAGATACCTGATTCATAATGTTCTACTATAAACGAATATTAAAGGTATCATACAGCAAAACATCTTAAAAATATAATTATTTACGACGTGAGCGTATAAGTGGTTTGGGGTAGGGACGGATTTCAATGACGATAACTGAACACATCATTTTCAAATATTGAAAATGATTATTTAAAAGTTATCTTACAGCAAATACAACAATTATATCATTCGCGACGACAATCAGGTAGAGTATTATATATCATATTCAATTTATTCAAAAAAAATATGGTAATGGTTTCTCGCAAGGTTGCCCGAGTGGTCTAAGGGGGCAGACTTAAGATCTGCTATGTTCGCATGCGTGGGTTCGAACCCCACACCTTGCACGTGCTCTGTTAGCTCAGTTGGTTAGAGCGTGCGACTGTTAATCGCGAGGTCACAGGTTCGATCCCTGTACGGAGCGCACTGTTTTTAATATATTCGCTTTACAATACTTTCTATATATTCTCGTGATAGCTCAGTTGGTAGAGCGGCAGACTGTAGTGGTCGCATTTTCTAACATAATCAATGTGTAGAAAATTAGAAATCTGTTGGTCGGGTGTTCGATTCACCCTCACGAGACTTCACAACATTAAATTTTTGCTAACTCATAATTATTGCCTCCCGAATTGCCGCAATGTTGATATTTTTTAACATATTCAGCATTATAATCAGCGCTGTTGAGATTCATCAAATTTGGTAAACTGTACACATTTGGGTTCACCGTTGCGTGAATTACGCTGCTGTTTTTATTGACAGTCGTCGGGGTCATTGTTATATTGTCACCATATTTAACTTGTGTATTTGAATCTTTACCACTTATTGTGTATGTGTAGTTCTTATTACAAAGCGAAACAGTATCTCCATACATGACTTGATCTGAAGCGTTGTTTTCGTTTTGATTCAATAAGTAGATCCCATCCTTATTTATTTTTTTCTGTTTAGCAGGAACAAATTCCGGGATTCCATCTTCGTTGCATTTCAGAATATCATTATTTCCAAATATACTAAACAAGTCGGCGTTTTTTCCAAGTTGTAAATTGTCTCCATACGAGACAGCACAATTGGAAATACCTTCACCAGTAGGAACACCTTCAACAAGAGCGGTGTGGATTTTTTCTTGAACCATTTTATGTTTTTCTTCTAACGCGCGTTTTGCGGCGGCTTTCGCTGCCGCAGCAATACGGGCGGCTTTCGCTTTAGCAGCTGCAGCTATCGCCGCAACTTTATTTATTCTTCTTCCTCTTATTCCTCTTCTTAAGCTCGGCCTCGACGAGGGCAGCGTTCGCGGCCCGTCTCCTCTTATTCCTCTTCTTAAGCTCGGCCTCGACGAGGGCAGCGTTCGCGGCCCGTCTCCTCTTATTCCTCTTCTTAAACCTTCAACAACAGCCACTGGTGATTTACACTCCGCAAAATAATAACAAGCTAAAGACAAAAAAATAAGCAGTAATAACAATATATTCAATATTTTTTTAAAATGTTTGTTGGAAAACATCGATATATATATATGTATATATTTTGCTCTTGTGGCGCAATGGATAGCGCGCGTGACTTCTAATCACGAGGTTGTGGGTTCGAGTCCCACCTAGAGCTTAAAAATTTGATATCATTTTTTTATCATTTTATATTATATAAAAATGGTAAAATCTGTAAAAACGCTTTTGAAGATGATGAGTTTAAAAAAACTCCAAAAGAAATTGATGTTCTTGATGAAGCCGAAAAATATGTGCAAAGTATTAATCTTGATAGCGGTATTGGGCATTCTCTATGTTATCCACAAACGTTACTTAGCAAAGGAAGGATTTGTTGCTAGCGCCGATGATTTCGAACAGGAGATTTCTGGACAAAAGGCACTAGTATTGTTTCACGCTGATTGGTGCGGACATTGCAAGAAATTTATGCCTGAATGGGATGAAATTAGCAAAGAAATAAACGATTTGGACGCTGATGTTAAAATCATCAAAGTGGAATGTGGCGATTCGTCCAACAATGAAAAACATGCCGAAATCATGAAAAAATATTCAATCAAAGGTTATCCGACGATTGTCTCTTTTGATGAGTCGGGTAATCATTCGGAATACGAAGGCGACCGAAGCAAAGGGGGCATTACTCAATTCTTGGGCTTGTAGGTATGAGGAACATCTAGGGTGAGGTTGTTTAGTTGACAATCAAGGCGATTCATATTCTTGTGATAAATATTCTTATTTTTATCATCCAGATTAATTTTGTTGAACGCGAACAAAATTAATTTAGCACGAGAATATTGTTTGTTTTTGACCAATATTACGTTGTATCCTTTCGCATGGTTTTTAGTATTTTTAATTTCTTTCCAATATCCTGTTTTCATTTGGCGAAAAAGTAGTCCGTGTGAATTGCAAATAAGTCGGGTTTCGTTGATAGTGAATTCGTGAAACACATCATCTTTGTTTTGGGAATATTTGGTCTTAAGAACCTCTTTTGTCACTTTTTCATACATGCTTGCGTGTTTAAGTTCTCTCTCTCTCTAGTTCTCAAACAGAGACGACTGCGTTTCAATTTTATTTCTTGTAAGAGTGAGTGCTGATCATGGAAAAGGACCAATCAGCGCCGTTCAAATTCAATAAATTTCCGCGATCGTCCAACAATTTCACGCTGAGTTTGGAAATATCAACAGGTCCATTGTATTTGCGAATAAACTTGTTTTTATCGCTTGTAAACATCGAATTTCCCCACACAAGCGATTTGGTTTCAAACGGAACAATGGCAAATACATTATTGATTAAATCGGCGGACAATTTGCTGTTGGTTTCTTTGAAAGATGCGCGGTAATTGTTGACCTGGAGCGAGGAATAAAGTTGGTTTTTGGTCAAGGTTCGTCCCGAGGCATTCACGTAACTATCAAAGTTGCTATCTTTCAAACAGTTAAGGGAATTGTCAATGTCTTTGAAATATCTAGTTTTGTTCATATGAGATTTGCCGTTGCTTATTTGAACCAAACTCTTGTTACTTTGATTCTTGTTCATGTCGTCAATGACAATAACGAAATATTTTGTGTATGGTAAATGACATAGCGCTTCGGCGGTCACGCTGGTTGTGCTATCGACATCATAACTAATTTTGTAATTATTTTCGACATCCATATTGCGGAACCCCAAAAGCCAACCTAGGTTATGATTGACCTTGCTTTGAACGTTGGCACCACCACTCGTGGATAAACAACTGTCAGCAAACGAGTAATCGCTTGGATTGTCATTGTCATTTTCATAAAAAACAATACTGTATCCATTATCAGAATTGCTCGTGATGGAGACCTTATTTGTCAGAGTGTTTATTTCAAATGATATGTCAATTGCATTAGCACTTAATGTATCATTGATGCTGGATATGATGGTATTATTGCTGTAGTTCCCATCGTCAATATTGATCTTGGTCGTGGTAGTAGTATATGCGTCATGCACATAAAAGTAATTGTTTCCTTGGTCCTTGCTCACGTTGTAAAATGTAAACGGTATACAAATATTGGCAAGCTCTAAACTGACGATGTTATCAAGCGTGTCATTTAAGTCAATAATCATGTCGCTACTTGTGTACGAGTCATAAGTTTGATTTTGCGAAAGTAAGTTTTCGCGGTAACACGAATCAATATTGACAATGCGATAATTATTTTTATAAACTTGTAAGTCTGTGCGTGCGGCGGATGCACTTTCTGTTCCTACACATGGTTGCGACTGCGTCTGAATAGACGACGATGAAAATAGTTGTTGCGCCAACAACAACGATGATTTTTCAACAAAGTCTTCAATGTAATTGGCGTTTTTGAAATTATATTTATTCATCAAATGAGAAAACAAATGTTTCTTACCATCTTCAACATCTAACAGCGTGTAAGAATTTAAAAAGGTGTTGGTTTTTGTAGACTCGTTATAAATCTTTTTGATGGTCTTTAAATTATGATTATCCATATTCAATTCTTGGGTCATTTGCTCCATATTTATGATATTATATATAATAGGTTATAATTTTTTACAAACATACTGAACTATTTATAGTTTTGTCATTGTAGCTACAAGTTATACATAAGACCGATAATACAATAATTATACAAGTCGTTGATGGTGTCTTCTATTTTTTCGTCCACTTGTATGATTTGTGGGTCCGCGTCGCCTAGGTTTAAAATGCGGTTTATTTTATCGTTGAGACGAACAATGATACCAATCAATTCAAAATCCTCAAATGAATTGCCATAATCGGCGTTCTTTCTTTCAAATAGAGTCGCATTGTCATCCACGATATTTTGAGGAGATTTGTCTTTTATTTGTGACAAAATATTGAGACTATTTGATGCCAGCTCAATCAAACTTTGCTTTATTGTTGGTTGGGTTGACTCTTGAATTATCACAGAGCTAGAACAAATAGATAAGTTGCTCAACAAATCCTTTTTGGTTTTTTGCATTTTTTCCAAGTAGGGTTTCATCGCGTTGCACGGATTTTCTGCATCCGTATTTGGTGTCGGTTGAATTAATTTTAACGCGGCTAGATATTTTTCCATATTTTACTCGTTTAATTGTATTTGTCATTCAAATTTTAATTCAATTTTATTGTTAAATTATAGAAAAATTGAATTAATAATAAAAATGATTACTATATTATATGGCAAGTTGGAGATGAACCTTACAAACATACATTCTTTGTTGGTTCAGATTTCGGGGAAAATTGACAAGATCGAAGATGTTGTTGACAACCTGAATGAAAAATTGTGTAAGGTAGAAGAACAAATGGACACCATAAAGAAGATACAAAACCAACCACAAACACAGGTCGCCATGGTGACAACTATTTCCACGTCGGAAGAAAAAATTAAATTGTTGAACCAACAAACAAACCCCGAAACCCAAGAAGACATTATCACTGCGATTCGGGAAAAATGTTTGATTAGTGATTCGGGGGTTCTTTCTATATTGGACCAAAGTCTTACAATATATGAACATATAGCCACTATTATTTATGAATTAGACAATGATTCGTCGTGTAAATATATATATGGGTTTTCAGACTCTAAAACTAGTCTGTATTACTGGAATCATAATAAAAAAACGTGGGCAAAATTAACGAAATCTAATTTGTATGAGATATTTATGGAAATACAAAAAAAGATTATTTTCAAGTATAATGAACTTATGAAGCAAAATGTAAGTCTAAAGAGTGGGTGCGTAGAAAATGGCGATCTTATATTCGCGAACGATTATGAAAAAAGACATGGGGATTTCAAAAAAAGTCTAATTTCCATGTTTACATAATTTTGTCTTGTTTTACTATAATGACAAGAAGTAGAATTAAAGTTAAAAGAAAGAGACTCAGGAAAAATGTGACAAAAAAACTATACGAGGAAAATTTACTCGAAAATTCAACAGAAATTTTTTCTGACAACAATTCATTCAATGATAATCTTTATTTGCGCGAAAGTCATAATTGCTACATGTATTTTTTGAATAAAAAGAATAATGAAGTTATACGAATGTGTCAAAAAGATTATCATAAGCACAAACTTTGTCGGCGCGCCCAGCCTGGCTATGTTTCCGGATATCCTATGCTTGGTAAAAATGATTATAAATGTCCAAAAATTATGGGACGCACTTTGTCGGACAATCCGAACATTTATGAGATTGGAGAATTTGGTAAATGTGCTCCAACCCACTACAAAGGTGCTCTTGTTGTAGCACCCAATCGCGATTATCATTATTACCGCGAAAATGACGATGGACAGTGGAGTCACAAGCCAGGATACAAGCCGTCTACCAAATACGATTCTAGAAATAATTTGATTCTAAATCCACGCACAGCGGAGCGTGACTATGGGGGAACATTGAACTACAAGGACTTTTGTGGCTATTTGTGTGTGCCAAGAAATGATAAAAGAAAACGAATGGCGCATTGGAATAAAAGTCAAATGCAACAAGGTGGGAAATCTATGAGAAAAATAAAAAAGAAAGGGAAACACGATAAAAAAAAGACAATACGATTAAAGAAAAATGGTCTATTAAAGAAAACTAGAATCACAAAAAATAGATAATCAAGATATTGAGTGAAGGGCGTTTAGTTGGCGCTCGTTTTTTATTTTTATTTTGTAGTGACAACAAGATGAATATTTCTACAAGTAACAAGGACAAATATGGCGAAGTATTTACTCCCCCATTTTTGGTCCAGCAAATGATTGACGACTTGAACACGACCGGGTTGGAAGATGTGATGTTGACTTTATCGCGCGCACATAAAGTGTTTGAACCGGGTGCTGGCAAGGGTGTCTTTTTTGATGTATTTGTAAATCAAAATAACTTTTTTAGTGAAAAGGACGAGTTTAAATATATACTCAACGAAATCAATCACGAACATCTCGACGATTTACAAGAGTTGTCTAATCAACACGGACAATCTTCGGAGATTATTTTACAAGACTGTTTGACGTTGGACGTGAGCCATTTGGATAAATGCGATCTTGTTATTGGTAATTTACCGTTTAACTGTCACACCAAAAAATTCGTCCCTTCTCTAGCTAAGAATAACAAATGTGACAAAAGTGTTACTCAATCAAAGTCCATTACATTGTGGAACAAAATTACGCACTTTTGTTTCCAGCATATTTTAAAACCGGGTGGTTATTTTTACGCGATTATTCCATGCATTTGGTTGAAGCCCGACCGGGGTGGTATTTACGACCTTTTTACCAGAGATCATAATATTATCTTGTTGAAAACGTTTGACTGTCGTTCAGCAAATACTATGTTTCAATATAACTGTCAGACACCAATTTGTTATGTTCTAGTTCAAAAAAAAAAGACAAATATAGGACTTGAACACGGAACAGCTACTGGGATAGAACCAGAAAAGCAATTCAAATTATATGATCATGGTTGTGGAAAATATATGGATTTTGAACTGCGTCCCGGGAAATGTATTCCGACGCATTATGTGAGTCGGTTTATTTCTCATTCTCAAATTCTAAAAAAAAGACAAATATCTTCATGCTACGAACACGTCTTGAAAATATCCACACTACATCCGAGTTGTTTGGCAGGAGAGATTATCCGTTTTTCGAAAGGAGGATTGGAAAATTATATGGAGGGAACGGGGTGTAACGATGATGAAACTGATAAAACCTACAAGATTATCACTGGTTCATTATTTAATAAAAAGACAAATGTGTTGACACTTAACGGATTCGTCTCTAGCATCCCGTGTTTATATTACGGAAAACCGAAATTGATTTTACCGCACAAACGATTGGCAAAGTTTTTCAAAGATTATGACGGAAGTTACAGTTGTTTTGGACGCGATATGTATGTCTTTTTGTGTGACAATAAAAAACAAATTGATGAACTTTGTCATTTTTTGGAGGGAAATGTTAATGTAAATCAGATGATTGAAAGCGGATTTACAATACGAATGAATTTTATTGAAAAATATGTATTCCAGTATATTCCGTGGATTTTTGATGATGGGTTTGATTGTGATGATTATTATTCATCAAGTTGAATTGGGGTGTCTATGACTTCAGAAGACCAGCCGCAATTTAATGTTCCATCCTTCGATATTACAGTTCCAAACATTATCTTTACAACGATGTGATCCATCAGTGTCTCAAAATCCGTGACATTTTTCCATGTACACGATAAATCTAATAATTTTTTAATAGTTATAGCGCTCAGATAGTTCTGTACTTTTTCTTTTAGGCCTTTTTTGTCATTTGATGTAATTTCATGTGAACTGATGTATTTTAAGATTGGCTCATCATATGTACCATTATTCATTTCTCCTACCAAATTTTCAATACGGTCTTTTGCGTAGAAAATGATAATAGGAGTAGAATCATTCGCACTTGAACACTGATGGTATTCTATTTTATCGTATTCTATTTTATCATTATCATCAAATAAAATTTTCATAATCTCTTGTTTTTTTTGGTCAGTAGATTCGCAAAATTTTGTCTTTGTATTTCCGTGAAGACTTATCACACATTTAGGAATTCATCCACCGTATTTCGCAAAATAGGAATTCATCCACCGTATTTCCGTGAAGACTTATCACACATTTACAAGGATTTTCAAGAAAAAAAATGAGAGTATCTTTGAATGATTTTTGGCCACCCCTAATCCCGGGCATGTCGCCGGATTTATAATCTGTCCACAGTTTTTCAAACGGATATTTTTTATAATATATCTCCATGGCTTCTAAAACTTTCCTTTTGGTGTCCGGTGGTGGTGGTTTTTCATACGTATAATCTTCATAATATTTCTCGAAGGCTTCTAAAAATCTCCTTTGTGTCTCCGGTTCACTGGTTAATGATCCTTGAATCCTAGTAATTTTTGGTGGACTCCGTATATTAAAAACCAAACGAAATAATCTGATGAACAACCACCCTATATAATCAATCGGGTTTCCACCCCGTTGTTTCAGTTTGATATGTTTTGTTTTTTTTATTTTTCTTTTTTTCAATGAATTTTATTGTTTCTTTTTTCATTTTTTTCATTTTTTTACGTATCGGGTTGTGTTTCTTACAAGTATTTTTCATTCTTTTTTGGTGGTTTTTACAAGTATTTTTCATTCTACGCATTGTCATACAATATATAATTGTTGTATAATATATAATGGTGAGCTACTTGGAGAATTTCTCAAAACTAGTCCATAAAAAAAAGAATCTTCTCAAATGTATTTTCACAACCTTGTTATGTCAGCTCATCGCAACATCGTTGGTTTTTATAATAATTTACAAGAGCAATATCACTAAAAAACAAAGCAATAAATTATCATTATTGTACAGCTTTCTTTTTCTGTTTCTTGGCATTATATCAATCTTTTTTATGACGTCGGTTCAGATGACATTTACGCAACGACTTCTCTTGTTTACATTGTTTAGTGTTTTACAAGGATTATTTTTGGGATTTTCTCTTCGGCATATTCATGCAAACACAATCATGAGCGCGTTGCTGTTTACAGTTCTTCTATTTTTCATGATGTTGATTTTTGGATTCATCCTTGTTTATTTTCAAGTAGACCTTTCGTGGCTAGGCATAATTTTATTTTTCTTTCTGTTGGGCTTGATCACCCTAAGGATTGTAAGTTTCTTTTCACCATATTCCAAAGGACGCGATAAAATATTGACAACATTTGCGTTGTTGTTGTTTTCTGTCTATATTATTTATGATACAAACACTATATTATTAAGGTATGACTCTATCAAGTATGAAAGAGACTGTCTTTTGGGGGCATTAGATTATTACTTGGACATACTCAATATATTTGTAAATAGCATTGGCAAAGAATAGTCGTGTTTCAAAGAAAAAATATAACATATTACATATTACTTTTATGCGACTATATATTCATTTAAATTATTGTAAAACGCTTAATTCGGGCGCGGACATTTTCCATTTGTCCTTTCCAAATAATCCCACCAATCACTTTGATTTTTGATATTTTGATTTACGGAGTTCCACAAACATTCAACATGCTCAAAACAATACCATTTATTTCCAGTCTCATTAAATTCTCCAAAAGTCACCTCGCTGATATCTTGTGGTTTGATTCCACATTTGGAACAGGGTTTGAATGTTTTTTGGGATGTATTCATGATGCTTATCATTAATTTACATGGGTGTGAAGTTTCAATTTTTTATGAAACGAAAAAATTGAAACCACTGTCGTTATGTCTTGAAGGTAGCATACAAACAGCATCTGAGAGTTATGACTTCTCACAAGCACATCGTGACCAATCAGGAAGAATACGACGATATGGTTTCTCAAGTCAATGGTAGCGAAAGAGGTTCTCACCATTTGATATGTTTTCACGGACATGGAAATAAAGAAACAGATGACTTCATAAAAACCATAAATCCCAACGCAAACCCAAGATGCATATTCATAAAAGACGCAAATATGCCTCGTCTTGACTTGAATTATGTAATTGAAACCGCATTGGAAGACAATAAATGTATATATATTATTGCCATATCGTGTTTTTGGAATGAAAAATACAAAAAAGGGTTGACTATTCCGACCATTTCGTTTGCACCCGATGAAGTTTCTAGACTTCCATACATGTTTGAGACTCTTGTAAGGAAAATCAATAATGTAGGCGATGATTTTGATAAAGAAATTATGACATCGTGGTTTATTAATTTAAAAAAAGAATTCAATATGCTCATTAATTGTTGGGAAATTCATGATGAAAACGGCAACGTGCAAATTCCGGGCGGTTATGTCCTTAAATATAACGATTCTGCTCTCGCAGATGACGATAGTTGGGATTCGGTGGAAGATGAAGACAAACGAATGTGGGACAAAAAGTACCCAAATCACACAAAAAACAGAATCATAAATGAAACAAATCAACCCGCGCGCAATATTCTATATGTTCCTTGTAGTCAGGACATGCATTTTAGTACAACAATCGTCAAATAATAATATAATATTCGCCAACCAAACAATTAAAAATATTATTTTAATGATATATTATTTTTAATCTAAATTCGGTTTGTCTTTTATAGGTAATTTATATTGTTCAAAACATTCGTCAAACAATTTTTTTTGTAGACTTCAAAGATATTGATAAAGTCGTCGCATATTCTGGGAGAAGCAACACCGCGTTTTAATTTTATTTGGGATGTTCCCTTCACGCGGCTTGCATTGAAGTTGCTCTGAATTATTAATCTCATGTAATATGAATCAACTTGAAGAGACCGATTCCAACGCAAACCATACCTGTGACTTTGGCGGTGATGCAATACACAGAAATAAAATTCTGGGACTTCCATAATTGCCTCATAATGAAGTGGTTGTTTGTAACTACTGTGAAAATAACTCATGATTGAATTCCACGTATCATCTGGAAAAATCATATCTTATCAAACAGATTGATGGATTTTGAAGACAATGTGTTTATGTGTTTGCTTGCGAGACCTTCAGACATCGTTTACATTTCAATTTTTTTCAGTAATTAAGGGCATCGTGGTTTAGATTTATTTTTCGCATTGTTTCATCTTGATGAACTCGCCGCGGATCTTCGGCGCTAAACCCGAAATCTTCATTTGATAATTTGGGCTTTAGTTTTTCTAATCTTTCTTCCAATTCATTAATCCTTTTTTGTTGGATCAGAAACATATTATGGGTTGATTCGATGTATTGTTTCATGAAATATGATGTGGTTTGGTTTCCTTGTACAAATCGTTTGGCGTCACTGTGGTGCCGGTTTTCGGATTGTTTGAGGGAGAAATACTTGGCTTTAATTGCCTCTCTATTATTGTACAGTTCGTATTCTTCTTTTGTTGGTTCATATTCTATAAGGAGTTGCGATATATCTGTGTTTCTGTCCAAATTAATACCAAATCGCCTAGCGTGTTGGTATTGTTGGCGCCTTTCTTCACGACTATCTACAGGTGGCAGATTTTTTAGAAACTCGTAGCGTTCAATTTTGTATCCTGGGGAGTTACGACTATTACTAGAGTCTTCCAACTTGTTGTATTGTTCGTAAATAACACGCTCGCGCTCCACCTCGTCAATTAATTCTCCGTATTCCTGTAACCAATCTGACATTACTTTCAGATTTGGTTCTACTTCCTGTTTTTTGACGGCTTCTTCCGCAGCCTTGTTATTTTTTTCTTCTTGAAGAACTTCCATTTTTGCTTGGAGTTCTGCCATTTGTTGCAGGCAGTTTGTCATCTCGTTTTCAATTAGTCCGGACATGATCGTGTTTGATGATGTTAAGAGCATGATAAAGACAAATCAATTTTTTACTTTTCACTGTTTATCATTTCTAATTAAAATTGAAATTGAATCTATATAATATCATAGTTACATCACGAAAATGGAAACAAATATATTAGCACCACACATTGATGAGTTTATTGCCAACTGGCTCCCCCCACAATTGAAATGGAAAGTTATGTCATATTTACTATCTTGTGATTCATTCCGCAACATTCCGAATGAATTGGAGCGAGAGCAAATTTATAGTTTCTCTGTAAATTCTTCTAAAAAAACACAACAGTTCACCACTGGAAAAGACAAATATTTGTATTACTATTTTCCGTTTGAAAATGACGAAACCCAGAATACTAAATTCTATCCTTGTCCAGATTATTGGGAAAAACGGTTCAATCTATCTTGGTCTCATAATACGATGATTAAAATTTTCAAGATTAAAAAAAGAACGAGGACGGTTATTACCGAAAGTAATATAAAGCGGATAAAAGAGAAGCAGAATGATGACAACCCGCATTGGGAACCGTTTGATAATTCATCATATAGAACTGTCGATTTTCGCACAATTAACCTGAAAAATGCCACGCACATTGAATATCAAAACTATACACAAATACAACAGGGTAAACAAGCAACAATTTGGTCGCATATGCAAAATATTATTATTTTGTACTCATCTTATACAGGAGGATCACTTGGACGAAAGTTTGTTTACACTAGTCGTAGTGAGCACTGTCTGGATATTTCACCTTTACAAATGCTTTGGCAAATCAAAAACAGAGTCGCCACAATTGACGAATTGAAACTCCTCGCAAAAATAAACAAGATCAAACATCGGAAAAAATTAAAAACATACGAACACTATTTGGACGCATTTATGAAACTTTAATTTATTGTATTATACAGAGATACAGGATACTAGTTGTTCTTTAGAAACTTGTCTTTTATTTCATTCAATTCTTTCATTGATTTTACATTTTTCATAAGCACTCCCTTACCATAACAACATTTATGACCGAACGAATGTTCCCATTTTGACTTCTTTACAAATTTGCTCAACTCTTTGCTTGTATCGAAATGAATATAAAAGCCTTTCTCCTTCGTATCCATCGTTTACTGTCTTGTGGGTATAATATATAATAACGCTGCGACTTTATAGTTATTTCAATTTTTTAATTTCATTCAACAACATCTCATTGCTTGTCACACTTATTCCTTGATAGCGTCTCATTTCGCGGATAAGTGTGGCACGCGAAATATATGCAATCGCACACATAATACAGAATGACGAAATCAAAAAAAGAAATATTTGAATAATGACCCAAACAGTCAACAGTGGATTGGAAGTGGGGTCATTATTTGTAATTGTTGTTGTCGGCATCATTGATGGTTGCAGTGTAGTTGAAATGTTGTAAATAATTCTTGCCATTTTGTATGGTGTATGTCCGTGCGTTGTATATTATATTAAGTGTATTTTTATATTGTTATTAATATTGTTATCAAGTCATTTTTTGTATTAGACCATCACAAAGGAGGCGTCTTTCGCAATTCCACAAACACCTTCAGAATCTTCGCTATCACTTCGTCCAATGCGAATATAACCATATTCGCCCCAATCTTCGCCCCACGAATTCTTTACGATCCAATATTTCTTGCCATCTTCTTCGCCGTAGCCCACCGCCAACACGCCATGGTCCAGTGTTGTACCGCAGTTGGATGAATCCAAGATGCCACCCTTGTAAAACTGGAATGTTTTGGTGTCCGCTTCAATGCTAACGGCGACCGGAGACCGATACACCGCTTCACGGAGTAGACGCTCATTGTTTGCCGGAATATTGAAACATTGATTGAAATGAGCGACCTTTTGACAATCTTTCACGGTTTGTGTACAAATTTCACTTTCAGCGTGGTAAGGCACATCTTCCAATTTGCACATGCCAGCGTCAATTGCGTATTCAAACGCCTTATCCATCAAACCACCATTACACGCCATATTGCCGTAGCGACGCGAACAGTCCATCAACTGTTGCTCGCTGAAATTGTACAAGAGACTCGTACTGATTGCCCACGCTCCTTCCAGTGCGCCGGCCGCACTGAACGACCAACAACTTCCGCATTTACCTTGATTCTTCACGGTAGTAACGACCCCACGCTTGCGCCAATCCCAACTTTCTGGAGGAGAATTATAATCACTTGAACTCATCGTAAAGACGGCACAATTGCTCTTGTAATCTTGAGATGCTTGATTGAGACCTTTGTAGAGTTCATCAAATTCTTCGCGTGTGTGGTTGATAAACTGGTTTTCTTGAAATTTCACACCATTTTCACTCATTTGATTAAGTTTATCAATGTATTCGCGATTGTTGTACGCATATGACGTTCTAATGAATGCCGCAAAAAAAATAAATAGATTTGTCGTCGGAATTTTCATGTTTGTTTTTAATAATATAGTATTTGTATTTATTTTTATATTATATTCTTGTTAATATTCATTTTAATATTCATATTATACTTACCAAATGTTATATTTTCTCTTTTCATAATCGGTAAGAACCTTGTTTGATGGTAGAGATACGTATTTTCTACCGTTCAAATCCGCATCTCCAGTAGAATACAGTGTATATTTGGTTGTGTCGTTTTTTGAAACACGAGGGACGTTCTTAATAGAGTTTTTCCAAAGATCGCTGTTGCTTAGTTTGTTCATTTCTTGCGACGTGTAGGTTTTGTTTGAGCTCATATTCTTGCTAATGCTGATATAAAGCGCGGCGAGTTATTATATCAATTTTTTTATTTCAAAAAATTGAAATAAAAACAAAAGACAAATGTCACTCTATAAAGTGCCTGGCAGTAAGACAGATGGAGCGTGTAGAAAGACCCGAAGAAAATGAACTACAAAAACTTCAAGAAGAACACAAACTGCGACTTTTACAACAGCGCCTCAAGATACAAAAGGAACACGAACGTATATTTGGTCGTCATTTCGAAAGGCAATTTATGAAATATGTTAACGAATGTCATTTAAATCCCGATTGCGAAATCGAACTTGTCTATGATATTTATACAACTCGGTTTACCAGCGACACATATTACCAAAACATGCGCCACAAACAAAATATTCGCTGGGATGGAGCGCTGTACAGCACGATGCTAACGTTTCCAGTTAACACGCCCGATAAGTTGCTCTTCGTTCTGGATATGAACAACACCACAAATAAGATCGTTGGTATTGGACTGGTCCGGAATGTACTGGCAAAAGATCAAGATGTCAATATTTATGCGAATCCTGGTTTCAACAACTATGTATATAAAAGCACTTACTATATTCCGCTTACAACAACCTATGGCGACGATGAACATGGCTCTGAATGGCAAAAATTTATTGAAGACGAATTTGAGACTAAATTATTTTATGGCAAATCACATTCCAAACGCGGCGGCTCTTTTATGGTGTTTCCGCGCAAATTTAAACAACGAAAACATTTGTTCTTCTTGATTTCGCTGTTTATATTGATGAATCCAAACAAGTTTGTAGAAAATGTTATGAACAAAGTAAAGTTTTGATATGAGTTCCATCTTACTGTTTATTTAATATCTTATCGTGCTATGCTACATTTAAAATTGAATCTCAATCTATATTTTTTATTCTACACTATCAGAAAAGATAAGCCATCATGGACCTATTTCAGAACACGTGCGCAACCGAGCAAGAAATTGACACAAGTGGACTCACATTTGATATAGACGAAAGTTTGTCTGATGGCATTCCTAAGAAATACAAACATATCAAGAGGACTAACTCTTTCACGGAATGGGAAATCCCACCTTGGGACTTGAAATTGATGGAAGTAATTGGACAAGGACAGTTCGGACGTGTCCATCGCGCTCGATGGAAAAGCACGCCAGTCGCGGCAAAAATAGACAATGAACTCACAAACGAAGACAAACAAATTATTATCAACGAGTTAGATACACTAATAAAAATACACCATCCGAATATTGTCCAAATATTGGGGTTTGTTCAAGAACCATTTGCAATTGTCATGGAGTATTTACCAAACAAAGACCTGATGCATTTTATCAAACAAAAGAAAAGTATTGGTATAAATGCAAAAGTGAAAATATGTACGGATGTTTTGCGTGGTCTTGAATATCTGCACGGACGCAAACCGAAGTCGCTCATTCATCGTGATATCAAACCGCAAAATATTGTATTGACACGATCGGGACACGCGAAAATTGCCGATTTTGGTCTCAGTAAATTTATTGATAACAAGATCAAACGAAATAGTAGCAAAGACAGTCTGGAACAAATTCTCTCTTCGTCGCCGGGCGCTTCTACAGAAATATTGGAAAGTATTGGGGTGGGTGACAATAGCGAACTCACATCCCACGTAGGCTCCCGGCGTTATATGTCACCGGAAATGAAAAACAATCAAAAATATAATCATAAAACTGACATTTGGAGTGCTGGTATCGTTTTTGCGGAATTGTTTGAAAATGCGCGGTATGACGTGGAAGGAGAAGTCCCTACATTTAGATGGAAAAATACTCCGCTTAACATTCAGAATCTAATCAATCAACATATGCTCAAAGCAGACTATAAAGAAAGAGGGGGCGCAGACGAGTTGATACTGTTATTTGAAACGCTTCACGACGACTCGCCTCCGACTCCGAGACGTTTTAGTTTGGGATTCAAATTCAAATGGTAAATTCATTAGATATGGTTGATATGGTTAATTTTGAAATTATTTGTCAAATAAATGTCCAACATTTATATTTATATTGAATTATTTTTATATTTTCGCATACTAATGAAGCAAATATTTACAATGAGACTTGTCACATCATTGTTAGGGATTTTTCATTTGAGTGTTTGTTTGAATCAGCACGCAGTTGAAGGGATTCGCTTGAACGGCGCGACCAGCGTTAGCCGAGTGGGCGGCGGTTCAAGATGTCTGCTTTTTTTTACAGGAGGAAGTAATCTATTTCAATCCAGCATTTACAATGAGTTCATAGAAGAAATGGAATCAAGAGATATCGATGTGTACGACGTTCCATTTCAATATCAAATTTCTCAAGAAAATATTGACGACCTCTATTCAAAATACAAATATCAATATTCCAGTGTAAATGTTATGGGACACTCGTCGGGGTGCACGACACTTCTTAATCAGTGCTGTAAACTAGACGGAATTAAACACGTGTTTTTATTGGATCCGGTTAATACAAAATTTTCAAAAGACAAGTGGAACATAAACGGAAGGTTTGAATCTTTGTCTTTTATTCGCGCAATGAACTCTTACAAAATAACGCTTGACCCGTTTGGGTTACCTTTTATTCCAATATTCAAGTTAACAAGAGAAAACTTGAATAGTGATGTAACGGGAATATGGGAGCTGGACATCAACAACTACGGACATTCGGACATTTTGAATCGGCCTCTGGCGGACTTCATGCACAATACGCGCCTGAGCGTAGGGAACAAAAATCGGGGGGTGGAGTCCAAGAGAGAATATATTGACACAATTTTGTCTTTTATGGAGACTTTTATTGAAGATTAATTAACTAATTAATTTATATTTTCCCACATACTACCAATAAAGTTGATCTTGTTTTCAAAATAAAAGATACTGTCCGCCTTTTCAAAAAATAAATCCTTATAAGTAAAAAAAAAGCTGTCTATGTTGTCATCTATATTTGTGGGCGACAAGTGCTTGTTTGGAAGATTTTCGGGGTCCTTGCGCGGCGACTTCAAGTGTGCGTTCACTAACGTGTCATCGTAATACAATTTGTCATATATTCCATTTTTATAATATATATAATCGCTGTATTTGACCAACTCTTTGCTCGTGTGTATTGTCAATTCTTTTAAACTGTCTGTTAATAGTTTCAAACTCAACTTGATTTTGTCTTTTTTAGACGAACAATCAATGTATATTTTTTTGGTCCGGTAAGAGTCGATATGTGGTTGATGAAGGACGTGATATTCAACGCTACCGTCTCTATGGGAAGGTGGTAGCTTGAACAAGTTGACCGGATCCATCGAGAGTTCGTTTGATAAATAGTCAAGAATTAACGTGCCATATTGTCCGGTCTCCATGTCTTGAACATAGGTGTTGAGTTCGCACCGAAGGGTCTGCTTGTTGCCGTTCAAAAATGCCGGACTAGAACAATTATAAATGTTGACGCTCAAATATTTTGTGGATTCATCTTCTGGAAAAAGACAAACCGGAACAATAGACAAATTTTTATTATATTCATTGATGTAGTCTTGTAAGTAATTTGAATATTGCGGGGTTAGCCGGAAATTCAAATAAATGCTGCCCTCTGAAACAGTCAGTGGAATGTTCAAGGGCGTCTTGGTATATGGGTTGTACACTAGCGAGGGCATTCCGGCTAACAGTCCACCGTGAATGAATTTCAGAAACGGAAATTTCATCTTATGTTCTGATAATATTATATTTTGACATATGAATTATGGTTTATATTTAATAAAATTGAAATAGATTACGGTGAATACATATAACACTATTACAAACAACATATTCTCATCGGACAATGGCGAAACAACCTATCGCAGAGAACCTATTCGTCTTGATGGAGTGGCTTCGCCTGGGAAAATTATTTCACATTCACAAAGAGTTTCTCCTATATTTGGACATTACAGACATTGCAAGGCTGTGTTTTACTTCCAAACGCAGTTTTGACAAATATTTTCGGTTTTCGTGTTTACATTATATTGGTGTCAATAATAATTTGCTATCCCAATTGAGAATGGCGACTTTTAGGAAACAGATGACTCGTCTGGAAGTCTTAAAAGAAGGCGAGGAAAATATTCATCTGACCGGGCAAGTTAACGGAGCACGACGAGTAGGTACACTGCGTAAAATGTACGAACATAACAAAAAGTTCAAAAGAACGATCCATTCTGTATTGACCCAAAACTGAATGTATGAATGTATGAATATAACAACATTACAAACACGAATCTACCAAATTATAATAATTTTGTAAAATATGCGAACCCATATCGTCGCCCATTTGAGCCAATTTAATGGAAGCTAAAATAATACTTTTTTTTACTGCGTGGGACAAGTTTTCATTTTTCAAAATATTGGCTATAAAGTCATGATTTGCGCTCAATATATTGTGACCGACCGAATCGAACTTGGGTAGTGCGGACGAGACTGACAACACAATATTTTTACCCACCTCCTCGCTAAGATCATTCGCCCTTTCAGAGAAGTGGTTTACACTTTCGTGGTAAGAAAGATCGTGAAATGGTATGAAGGGCTTCATGTCAGACGACACCGAAGCGGGTTGAGCTAAAAGATTGAACGCCGAAACGGACGTGGAGGTGGACCCGGCGCTGAGAATGCTAAAGGCGACCGAAAATACAGAAAACGACTTGGACAAAGACAACCACTTCATGTGAGAGGTGTATATAAATGTAAAAGCATTTAAATAATTGATAAAATACATAATATAACTAATTAATGTTCATGATTAAAAGACAAATGAAACTAGGAACGGGACTATTGTTTGGTCTGATAGGTGCGATGATTCAAGGGGCACATTCGCTATCGTCCACCATGATGAAGCCGATGCTGAAGCAACACTTGCTGTTTTTTCCGGCGCGATTTCAGCAGCCGGTGCCACGTGAAATGTACGGAAATTTTATTTCCAAATTAAGTCATAATTACGAGGTTCATATTGCAAGCACCGACTCAAATAAGAATGGTGAACTATTAAATAAGCTAGCGCAAAAGACCGACTTTGACACAGTCTGTCTCATTTCTCACTCCAGTGGCGTGGCGGATTTGTGGGACACCTATTCGTCTTTCACGCAAGGTGAAATTGACAAGATCATTTTGATTGAACCACTTGACTTACAAAGTAGGGGCGTGGGTGTTTCGTTACCTTACAGCAACTTTTTTGATAAATTCAATGTGAATTTCGAAGTGGATATGTTACAGATTGACAAAATCAACGACATGATTGAAGGCGTTGTAGAGACTAATTATTTGGAACTGCTCAAGTCCAGTGTTTTTGGCGGATTTAGGCGTCAGAAAGGGACAAATGAGGACGAGGATGAGAAGGTGGTGGGTGCGGAGCAAAGCGTTCTTTCGCGCGAGATGGGAAATATGCTCGTGGTCAAGCACAAACAATCCGACAAATGGAGATTTGTTCCCACCATTCCACCACTTTCTATGTTGAACGCGGATTTGATGGATTTTCAAGATTCCATGGAGATTGACGAAGTTTTTATTGATAAGTTCAGCCATTTTGATATTTTAGACCGACCGTGGGCGAATCTGATGAACCGCGCATCGTTGCGCAACAACAAAGAGCAACAAGAACTTGACGAATACTTGGATTTACTCGACGATATTGTGTTTAGATTAATGTTTTAATAAGTTAATAAGTTAGATAGGCTTTGTATTATATATGATTTTTATATAATACAAATATGAAAATGCTACAACTAGCATCACAAAGTAAACTTCAATTGGGGCTTTATCGCGGTGTTGGAGGCAGAAGTGGTATGAAGATGTCGTTGGACCCACTGCTGCATACAACCACGCTTCCGTTGAACGGAATTGACATTGGGATGCCGCTCAATATTATTGATAATATATTTACGAATTTACACTATGGTTACGACATTACCACGCTGAAAGTTGTGCTTTTACAATTCTTGATTGGCTACTACACCTACGGAAAAGACAGATACAAAGACGCGGTGGAGTATATTGAACTACGTCAAGAGGGTCAGAAGCATGAAGGTGGCGATAGAATCGTTATTGCCGAAAAGAAGAAAGACTTGTATCAAACATTGTATAACAATTCATCATTCTATAAGAGGTCTTATTGCGCAGCATTTTATTGTATTATGTTTCTATTGTTCTATGACGATTATTGGTACTTGAATATACCGACCGCTGGGTTGTTATACAGCACCGAATATTACAAACAGTTGAAAGGACAAATTGTTGGATTCAAACCGGTCTTTGTGGCGAGCATGTGGACATTTTCGGCGGTTTTGTTGCCGTGTATTTTACACGATCATGATTATTCCATTTTGAGTGACGTGGACGATTATCTGCCTTGTTTTTTGGTCTTGTTTGCGTGCACTAATTTGGCGGATATCAAAGACATTGACGAAGATATTGAAAATAGCGTCAATACCATACCGGTTGCTTTTGGAAAAGAAAATACACAAATGCTCGTCATGGTCTGCTTGATGTTCTCGTCGCTTATTTTCGGTCTTCACCCCAATTACATGAATAGACCGTTGGTCAACGGCGCGTTTGAATTACAGAACGCGGTTTTGTCTTTTTTGACTTATCTTATTTGAGTTTCATTTGTTTGAATCCCATTCCACTACTAAATCTTTGCCTTTTGTGTAATTGCGATTTCCAATCTTATCAATATTATCCCAAGAAACTTTGAAAGTTCTGCGGGTTGTTTTACCTTCTGGTTTCAGCTTGTCAAATGAACCATAAGCATCGTTTCCCCAGTAATCTAACTCTTTTCCCTTTTTCAAATGAGGCGGCATCTTTCCGGATTTCGCCCAAATATAACTCACGACCTTCATATACCCCTTTTTTTCTTCTCTCCAATCTAAAGGGACCAAAAAATAATCTGTTGTTTTCTTTTTGGGATCATACTCCCAAGCTTCTGTAAAACTATATTTGTCTCCTTCAGGAGAACCTGTGTTAGAGACGGTTTGTATGATGACATTAACATTCTGATAAATCACTATATCATTCTCTTTACTGTCAATACGAAAATCTGCCGCCACTCCGTGACGTCCTTTTAAATTTTTCCTCCTTTTATTTATTATTTCCACTTTCATTATAAAGTAAGTGGATATAAATATGTAACTAACTTAGGGTTTTGCGCGTTCGTGGAGAACGACGAGTCTGCGTTCTTGATAATCGCGCAGAGCGCCGTAGCATGTCGCCATACACTTTGCGTGTACTTTTCTGCTTTTTACTATTCTTTTTGCGCGTGGATTCTTGGGGTCTTGCTACCCGCACTAGCGGAGTAGGAAGCGCACTGCTAACCGCATCCACATCCGGATTTGGCAATCCATACTTTTCATATAAGTGGTACATGGCGTTTTTCTTGAATTTTGCGTTATCTAAAAATGTTTGGATACTACGCTTGTGAGCGAATAACTTTGAATTATTATCAACTTCTTCGGTATTGAATTCCCATATTTTGCTATTGTCAAATAATATTTCATATTGATATTCAAATTCTATTTTTTTAGTATCTTTATTCTTGGCATAATTCCACTTTTTTTGTAAAATAACGCCGATATATTGTTTCGGGTCGTCCTTACCATCTTCTTTGAAATAGTTTTTGTCAAATTGAACAAAGTCAAATAAATCGTAAGTTTCATTTTTCATGACGGATTGACCCGACGTGTTTGGACTGTTATCTATTTTGTATTTTACTAGTTCGTGTTTGATATTATCGTGGAAATCAACCGTAAGCTTGATGGCAATCATTGGTTCTGCCTCTTTCACAACCAGTGGACGTTTAATCTTGTAGTTTTGTTCATGAATTTCATTATAAACAATCTTGGACACCTTGTTATTACGAGATGTTTTGATGTTCACCGCACGATACAACTTATTTTCGGTGTCACGGACAATCCGATTTAACAACCATTTGCATTGAGATGGCGCATATTCGTAGTTTACTCCACTCTCTCTATTTAAAAATAGTTTGGCTATTTTGATTGGGTAGTTGTGGTAATAATTGTAATTGGGCAATAAGCCATATGTCTCAATCGTTGTCATCTCATGCATCACATCCAATATGTGACTGATATGAGAAAAGTATTTCTTTTCACTTCCATTATCGGTCGTGTACGATAGTATAATACCACCGGGGGTCTTCTTCGCAGCCTTTGTCTGACTATTTTTTATTTGCACATAATATTCTCCGAATTTACGCAACGAATCAGTTGCCGTCCTATGGTAATAAATATCAACGATTGTTAACTTATCGCCTAGAGGAGGCGGGATATCTTGGTTCGGGTTGTTTACAAGTTTGTCCATGAAATATTTTTTATTCCCACGTCTCGTCTGAGGACGCGTTGATGCTTCTGTCGCTTTTTCTTTCTTGAACGCAAGAAAATCGTGGCGATACTCAATAATTTTCTCGGGAGACTGACTCTTCAAAAACATATCTTTATGTTCGCGAACTAATATTTTACTATTTCTACTTTTTCTTTTGAAGTGGTATGCCTCTTCAGGTCCTGGATTTTGTACCGAAATAAACATCAGCGCATCATTTATAATCTCTTTATAATTTTTAACATCTGGTAAGTACCACTCCGAAGGACGATTCGACGGCATATGTATAATTGCTCTTTCATACTTGTCCTTGAGAAATTTATGCAGACTCCTTTCTATCAACTCTGCGAAACTTGTTCCAGTACTCGCCGCTTCTCGACGATAAAAAAAGACATAATGCAACTTAAACCCATTATTCTCAAGACCGGGGATTAAAAACGTTTGTGCGCTCTCCAACCGAGTACTTATTTTCTGGCGCGAGTTTCCAAGTCTGCTCATACCGATCTTTAAAAATGTTCGCCCATCCACCTTTTTGGATATGATATAAATATAAGAACGATTCACATCGTACGAAGATTTATCAGAACCTACGTGAACTTTTGGTGGGAACTGTTTTGTGTTGAATAATTGAGAAATTAACGGTTCAGTGGTGGAATATTCAATACCATCAACAACTAACCATGCATCTTCTTTTTCAGATTTTTCTTCTTTCCGTTTCTTGTATGATACCTTTGGCGCATACACTATATCGTCCTCATCGTTAGAATATCCCATATCTGCATTGCCGTTTGACTTCTGATTCGGCGGTCCGGCAGACAGTCCTGACGCCATTTTATCGTGTTATAATATGATGGGAAAATAACTAGAACCAAATGAGTGCCATATATTATCGTAGCCATTATCTTTCTTTTAATGTTGCTACTATTGCGATAGATGCTCAATGTAATTTCTTAACATTTTGGTTTGTTCTTCGCTTTCTTTATTTATACTCTCAATCAAACATTGGAAACTTATACCAATATTTGATTGTTCGTTTTTATCATTTGTCATTTGTCTTTGATATCTTGCTAGCTCTCGCAAACAATTTACAAAATACGAAAGGCGTATAATGTTTCGCAGTGAGTGGCGAATAATTTGGTTTGTAGGGTGCTTGTAACACAATTCTCTTACCCAAATGTTTTGTTTTAAATACTCTTCAAAATGTCGATGATTATCCAAGATCAAGAGGTGCTTATGATGTAAAAAGTAATCCAAAAATAGGTAACTGGGAATCAAGAGTGGTGGTGGTGGGCTAAAGTAATATTCACGTAACAAAACAAATATGTTCTGGGTGTTGTAGTTTAGAACTCTTTTACAATTTTCATAAAAGACAAAACTTGGATAAAATGAAAAAATATTTAAAATCATTGATTCTGGTAACTCTGGTAACTCTGGTAACTCTGGTAACTCTGGTAACTCTTGCAATTTCATTTTTATGATATTAATACATAATCATTTTTGTCTTTTATTCTCATTGGATTGGTTGGATTTGTTAATTAGTTAGTTGTATTTTATAGCAATGAATAGTAATGTTTACTTGTTCGTTCATACCCTTTTCCTGTCGGACAATAATTGTGAGCCAACCAGAGCGGAACAAATTTGCTTTGGATAACTTGAACCGCCCATATTTCGCGAATAAGGCGGACTATGAACTTCTGACGAAGTGGACCAGTGACAAACGTACTGAATCCGCGCCAAGAACCATACGGCTTGTGCGAAATCACTTCTTCTTTCAATATTTGTTGGATTAGCTCTTTCCACCTTGGGTGTTGGCGCATTGTTTCGTAGCGAACTTGGGTATAGATATGTGCGTTTCTTGCGATGGTTTCGTCCAATGGCTTGAGGTTTTCTCTTTCTTTGCTGAGAGAATTTGAGACAATTTGACACAGGTACTTATTTTCTTGGGCATCATTTGTCTCCTCGCGCAGACAAATGTAAATATGAGAGTTTTGCATGTATCTTTCTACGTCGGATTCGGAAGGACAAGATGTTTCGTACCAGGGGTCCATGTAGTTGCGGTGTTTGTTCTATGATTGGCGATTATAATTCAATTTTATTTTTGTCTTTTATTTTTTTGTTTTGTTTTGTCAACTCATTATTAAAATTCTAAATACTATATGTAGGCAATATATATAGACATTAATATAGATAATATGAACATTTCGTATATTTTGAATTATACGAAATGTCAGTTACTCTTTTTATCTTTTCGTCAGTTACTTTGATTATCTTTTCTTTGTATTTGGTGAAACATCTCGACAGAGATCACGAAATAAGTAGTGGCAGTGGTGGCAGTGCTGGTGGTGGGCGGTGGGCGGTGTCGATTTTGAAGAAGTTAGTAAACGAAAATTTTCGTTTTTTGCTTTGCCGACGATCATTATTTTCTCCTTTTTCGCCGGTTGCTATTTTTCATCCCTCATTGTGGAAAACGAGGTTAACAAGATTGATAAATATTGTGGTATTTTGTATTTACTCTTAGTCGGGATTATTTTGCTTCTTTCTAATTTTTTCATATTTACGCAAGAGAGGTTGCTGAAGCTCGCTGCGGGAACCAAGTTCTCCAAGGTCGGTAAAAACTTACCTCAAAAATGACATTTTCAAACAAGAAAAATGGCATTATTAAAACGCTGACAAATTTGAAGTTGCGATACTACATCAATAGTAACGTCGATAAAAAATTAAATAATGAAATTGATAACTTTATTAACACAATTGGAAATCTATTGTAAGATGTGGGTGGTGGGAGGGGGGGTCGCGGATTCAGATGAAATCGCGGATGTAATGCGAAATGTCCTTACAAAATAGGCGGTTCAATGCGAGACCTATTTTCACGCCATAATGTTTGTCATACTTTTTCAGAGTCTTCAGCGCAAGATTATAATAGGTGATCTTCTTTTTCATGTTGCTAATTTCTCGTTGTTGGGTTTTTCGGAGAAGCGCTTTTTCGGTTGCGCAAATCATCTCATTTATTTCGCATTCAAACTCCACTATTTTGAACGAAACAATCCTCCAAAACGGTTGGTCTTTTAGTGCAAACGAAAACTGCTTGTATTTTTCGCGATTCAACATCAGGAACAGAGAACGCACCTGCGTGACTTTGGCAAATTTTGTCACGTATTTCTTATCATGAACCAACTTCTTCTTAAGGTTTCCGATGAAAATGGAGTCCATCTTATTTCGGTTGAACGTTCTTGTGATGATGCGATGGCGTGATGTAATGGTGCAATGGCACATACAAGCTCGTCGTTTGTATTTCAATTTTTTTTATCTTCTATTCTTTTGCGTTTTTTTACGATTTTGCGACTTCATTTTGATAGCTTTTATAGAATTGAGGTGTTTTTTTTGGAAAGCCTTGCTTTTATTGCGCGTTCTTTCCCATACTTTGGTGCGCAAATAACACACAATAGACATGCGGATTGCGTCTTTGGAGTTTGGTACCATTGGCAAATTTCCGTGCCATTCGTGGACGTCCATAAATAAAAGGTCCCCTTGGCGCACGTCGATGCCAATACCATACTGGGGCAAGCACGTCTCACCACCGGTGTAGGACCCCTTTTCTATTACCGCCAGATTACCGAAACCCTCTTCGTCGTCGCCGCTGTCCTTGTGAATAGAGGTCTGAAAGTTGATATTGGTGGTGATGGTAGTGAACGATGTTTTTGGTATTTTGAAGTTTGTTTCGTCCGCCTTTTGTCTTTGTTTTTTGTAAAATTTGTTTAGCATCTTTTGGTAATATTTGTCGATTGATTTGATGAGTGGAAGGGTTTTTTCAAATTTATCGGGGTGGGCGGCAGAAAATCTGGTTTCGCGGACTTCTAACGGAATTGGTTCGCCCGCTTTGCGGAATTGCATTTTCTCCTTGGCACCCCAGCGGTCAAAATATCCCAAAATAGCAGATTTCACTTTGGGGTTGTTTCGCAAATTTCGCGTTTCACTACCAGTCGTATTGCCACGATTGGTGGTGACCATTTTACTTGTGAACTCATAGGTGGCGTCGTAAAAGCTTTGTAACTCTTTAGGTTTGAGCACCTTTTTACGGAACTTGGCGAGTAGTTTGTGAGTATCTGCGTCGTATATGTCCACATTTGTGTTGAATATTTGAGAAATCTCGTCGGACTTGACAAATGTATTGGCACGATTTTCCATATTTTCATCATCAACCACTTTTGATATATATACCTTTCTCATAGCGGGTGATTATGTCTTATAATATGCTTAGATAATTAATCAAAATAGCCGATAGTGTTGATTTTGAAGTGATTTCTAATGCGAAAAATGGCGTGGTATTTGAACGCGGGGTCGTACACGTAGCGGGTCATTTTTAGACTCAAACTGTTGGTTTGGATCGCGACGAGGACTGCTTCCTTGTTGTGTTTGTAATCTTCGCTTTTGCCGTCATTATTTCTTTGAAACATTTACCTTTATTTGTATTGAGAGTTTGAGTTTTGTTTTTATATAATTTGCGAATGACTTAAACCTAAAATGGCACGTAGGCTAACGCGCAAATGAGGTTGGTTACTTATTTGAGAGCGGGTGCGAATAGCACATCTGATTCTTCCGACGATATAGATAATGGTGCGGTATGCCATGTTGTATGTCCTTTGTTGCTGGGCTTCTTTGGATTAATAGTTGTCATTTACATAACATTTTGTTCGGAAGAGTTATTTAAGTTTCGTTGTAGATGTAGTAGCAGATGAGGACGAATGTTGCAAAGGTGATTGCTCCCGCGATTGCCTTTTTGTCATTTTCCATTTTTGGGATTGATATATTTAAAGTATTGGTTGGTACTTTATATGTATTTTTGTCTTGTTAAATTTATGTCCACGTTAATCTTTTACAGATATGTCATACAAAGCCACCAAATCAGTTATGGTACCCCAAAATCGCATTATATCCGTTTTGAAATTACCCCAGAAATGAGTGGAAAAAAAAAGAAATGAGTTTGAAAACACAACACCCCTATTTACGAAGCATCAAACCACAAAACGACAATAAAAAATGGGGAAATTTCCCTGCCTTGAACTGCCAAATATGTACCTACTTTTTATTATTTTTTGGGTGTATGGTGTTCTTTACCTAATATGTAGTGCCTTTGCCGTGTAACGCTTCCAACTGTTTCTCTAGTTCGGTTCTCTGTTGTTCGGTTAGAATTTTTCTCAGTTTTTTCCCGCTAATCCAAACGTTCCTCTGACCCGCCTTTGCCTCGTCATCCATCATGATGATGTTCCGTCCCCACTCTTCCCAGGTTTGTAGTCTTGTTCCTCCATACGCGAATATTTGTTCGCGTTCGCGAATTCCCGAAATGACCCTAATGTCGGGGAGTTGTCGTTGTAAGTGGGCGAAAAACCCTTCTGGATACTGATCGTTCCACATACAAGACGAGATCGTCTCTTTGAACAGGCTCTCACTATCACAATGCTCTAATGCGAAAAGCTGTCCATGATTGTTTCCTACCATACTCTGCATAAGAGTATCCGAGTCCTCCTCGTCATCACCATATAACGCGCAAATAAGATGAAGTCCGTTGAAGTTCTCCTTATATCCGTTGTCATCTAGGTATACCTGCCACCACCTCTCTGAGGGAGTTTTGTATACAGCCATTGCTTGGAAACCGCGAGGAGTATTGAATGTTGTGCCAAAAGGCGGGGGTGAATTAGCAATATTCGCCTAGTTGATTTCAATTTTTTGGGCATGTTTGTCCTACAAAATGGCAATAAAAAATGGGAAAAATCCCTGCCTTTTGCTGCAAAATTGCTGCCTATCTACCTACTCTTTATTTAGTTTTCTTGTTTATACCCCCACCACCTCACCTATAGATCCTCCCAAGAGTCGGGCACATCATCTTCCTCCTCCTCGGCTGCCTCCAGTTCGTCCGGTAAACAACCGCCCATGTGCGCCAGTTGATTGGCTTGTCCGGTAGAGCACCCCAGACACTCGGGCAACTCAGTAGGAGAGCATGGCTCCGCCTCGCACGCTGATTGGCGGATGAGTACGGTTGGCGAAGCTGGTGGTGTTCCGAGTTCACGAGCCCACACTGGCTCTTTTTGCTGGGTTACAATCTTAGCATTCGCGCGCTGCGCCTTGTTGATCTTCTCCATCGTTTTGTTGATTTTTGTGGTAACAGTCGTGTATTCGTGGTATATTTTTTGTAGTTTTTTGTTCTGCTTGATGGAGAGTCCCGAGTCTGTATTTGCCATGCACTCAGAGAGTTTGAGGTGTAGGCGACGCGGATCTTCCCATTCAAGCGATGTATTTGACAGCGTTGTAAACTCCAACAATGCCACGATATCCTTCTGACACTTCGCTTGCTGTTGCAGCTGCTTCGGCAAGAGAGCGTCGGTTGTAGTGGACAACTGGCTCTTTGGCGCTGAGGCGTTGGCTGGGGCTTGGAGTTTCATCTTCTTCCCTAGCAAGAGAGGTGTCCACACGCGCTGGATTCCGTAGCGAGTTGTCTGCTTCATGACGTTGTCCTTGTAAAAGAAGTTGGGCTTGGTGAAATACCATACAAAGAAGCACACAGCAATGTGTATGTTCTTCTCAGCAAGGTACCATTCTGCTTCTGCGCTGAACCACTGCGATATGAGAACGCGCACAAACTTATAGAGCCGTTCGGTTTCAGCCTGAGACTTGGGCAGAGCATCACTCTGACGCATGTCATAGATCCAAACTTGTCCACTTGGGGTCAAGTTACACTCAACGGTTGTATTGGACCGCCTGCTGAAGTCAGCAGCCATGTCGCTGAAACGCTGAGCCAGGGTTGTTGGGTCCCTCCCTAGCTCGTGCGACATCATGCGGGCCACTCGCTGAATGGGGTCTTGGTTGTCGGGAGAGCCAATAGTCCAGCACTTGCTCTCGTAGTTCATGGCTCCAACCTTCTTATTCCACTTGTCAGCGAGCTTGTAGAAGGTGCGCGGAAGGTTCTGCGAGATAGAGGACATGTTCAAACGATAGGGTGTCTGAGCGCGGGTAATCGAATTTTCTGTGTGTTTGCCAAAAGGCGTTGATATAGAGTTATACCTACAAATCGTTTCAATTTTTTTACAACCATGCATTTTACATGTAAAACTGCGAGTTTACTCGTGTTCCAGAAATGAGTAGGAAAAAATAGAAATGAGTAAGAAAAAATAAATAATAAAAAATAGGTTAATACCTTGCCTTATGCTGCCTTATTTTTCTACTATTTATTTACAATTTGTCTTTTTATGGGTTTTTCATTTTCTTATTTTTTTGGATTTGGATTTTTAATCATCTAGTTTCACCTCCCTGGTCTCCGGGTTCCACTCACCCACATAAGTGGTGAGGTCGTAATCTGAGTCATGTTCCCAGACACAGTTGTCCTCATTCTCAACTACATATGTGGTGCCTTCCCAGAACACTAGGAAGTGGTCAGCATCTAGTTTCTTAACGGATCCGTTTTTCTTTTCGATAGAATCGGCTGCTGAGTCCGACTCTTTCTCGGCTTCCTCGTCTGATATTGGCTCGGACTCTAATTCCTTATCAACATTAGCGGGCTCTTGCTTGGAAGTTTCACTGGCTTCCTCGTCGCTGGCTCCAGACTTGGTCTCTTCTACGGGAGCGACGGATTCCTTCTTGGGAGCCAGTTTCTTGGGAGCCGGTTTCTCGTCTTCCACACTGGCTTCCTCGTCGCTGGCTCCAGACTTGGTCTCTTCTACGGGAGCGACGGATTCCTTCTTGGGAGCCAGTTTCTTGGGGCGTCCAGCTTTCTTGGGGACCGGTTTCTCACCTTCCACACTGGCTTCATCGTCGCTGGAAGTAGATACCGTCTTCACCGCCCGGGATGACTTAGACTTGTCCAGAACCCAGTACTCGTCCGGTAGACTAATACCATATTGTTCCTGAATCAAGGACTCCACCTCAGAGCGTTCCACCCCACGCTTCTTGAGCCAAGTGCCAAACGAAATTTCCTTCTTGCCTTTCGGGTCCACATAGCACAGCATAGAGCATTTGGAGCGCTGCTCCATTGTTCCATATTGGTGATTCGCTTTCGCGCAAGCCTTGCAGAATTCAGAATCCTTTGCCGGGCGAGTCAGGCAAGGGCTGAAGAGTCCTCCGTCAACCTTGAGAGATTGGCAAGTTCCGCTGTAATCGACCTCCGCGAGATACGGAAATGCGATTTTAACTTCAACTTCAACCTCAACCCCATCTTTGAGCTCTTTCTGAATGATCTTCAGCGGGTTCTTCTTCAGCTCCTTGGAGGTCAGGTTGGTGATCTTCTTGAGCGCCTTGGGTGCTTCAGCAAGAGGTGCTTCTTGGACAACTTCCGGTGCTTCAACTTTCTCGGCAACGTCATCGCGAGGAATGTTCTTAGGCGGCGAAGAACTTTCTTCATCGCCAAAAACATCCTCCATGATCAGTCCGTAGAGCTGTTCATCACTTGGGGTGTCCTTGATCCCTTGTTCGTTGAGAACCTTAACGGCACTCCGACAGAACAAGGACAGGGCAAACTCAGTGTGGCGCTTTCCGAACTGGGCAGTGTACGACGACATGTTTGAGAATGTAGAAGACTGGAAGCTTGAGAGTAGATAATGTGTGTGTTGGTCTAGGACCGATAATGCCTTAAACTGTGGCGCAGATTTCATTTCAATTTTTTACATATTTTTTTCTGTTAAAAACACAAATTTTAAAAACTCGCACTTTTCGGAAAGTGCGAGTTTTTACTCGTTTATTTGGTAAAAGTGCGAGTTTACAGAACTTGGGGTATTTTAGGATTATATACAAAAGTCGCACTTTTATGAAAAATACTACTTTTTACTCGCACTTTTCATAAAGTGCGAGTTTTTGAGTATTTGACGTTTCACACAAATACCCCCCTTTTAAAAATTGAGGTTTTTGACACGTTATTGCTAAAGGCATCAACATCCGAAAGGGAAAAAACTATCTACTTTCCAGCTTTTTAGCGACCATGGCGACATTCAGTGAGAGCCAGTCAACAAACCGGCTATATGAAGGCATCGACCAGAGCAAAATCGTAGTGGGTAAAATATCTCCACGAAAGGCTATTCGGCGCCACGGGGTCAAGATGAACGAAGATGGGGCGTGTCCTATTGATGGTTGCGCCTATTTGTGTAAAAGCCAGAAACAAAGCACGTTTGCTATGCACGTAACGAGGAAACACCAGTTTATCACGGGCAATAGTATTCACACATACACGTGCGAAACGTGCTTCCGAGTTTTCAGTTCGCGCTCAATTATGAACAACCACCAAGAAACAGCCCACAACAAATGGAAATACGCCTGCAAAGAAGATGGATGTGGGAAACTGTGTCCAAATAAGAGCTCCCTAATGATTCACCACGTCTCTAAACATTTAAATATGCGAGACGAAGACTGCACGGATGAGAATGGCTGTTGTCTTAATTGTGCCATGAAGCTTACGCGGACCGGGCACAAGAATCACTATGCTAGATGCATTGGTCTACACGAGAGATTGTTCGTTTGAAACGCGGAAAAGGGCGAAGGGGGGAATAGATTGTATTGTAGTTTTTTGTTTTTTTTATGAGAGATAATATATTTCTATTTATTAAATGAAATACCTCGGAGGCAAACAAAGATTAGGGAAACATATAGAGCCAATACTTCACTATTTATGGGAATCTACAAATTACAACGGATATCTGGAACCATTTTGTGGGTCTCTGGGCGTCTTTCAGCACATGACAAAATTAGATGGTGCCAAAACAATTATCGCAAATGACTATCATCCGGATCTGATTTCATTATGGAACGATGTGAAAAATGGTGTGTTTAAACCACCTGTTTCTGTATCAGAAGAAGACTATAATAAAGCAAAACAGCTAAAATCTCCTAATTCGATGAAAGCGTTTATCGGATTTGGGATGAGTTTTGGTGGGCGATATTTTGGCGCATTTGCTACGAAGTATCTTGGAAACAAAAAGGAAGATTTTCTTAAGGAAATGGTAAATAGTCTAAATCGGATCGGACCTAAAATACAGCGACCAAATGTGAAATTTACTAATTCAAAATATCAGACACTTAGACCCAAAAATAAGCTTATTTACTGCGACCCACCATATCGTTATCAGAATTACCCGATTAAATATCGTACTGATACCAAACATTATGATGTGTTTGATAATGATGAATTCTGGGATATCATGCGCAAATGGTCCAAATCAAATCTGGTCATTATATCCGAAACTACTGCTCCATCTGATTTTGTAGAAATATGGAAGGCTGATAGATATAGAAGTGCTGCGCAAAGCACCAAAACTAGATTCAAAACGCAAACTACTGAAACTGTCAAAACCGAAAAAATGTATGTTCACAAATCTCACAAGTCGCTAGTTTCTCAAATTATGTCAAATTAAAATTGAAATGATTTCGTGCTACAAACTTAGAGATATCAACACCCAGGGGCAAACTAGTTTTACCTCGGATACCATACCATACCATACCGGACTACCATGTCCAAGCTCCAGCCTTGCTTCTTCTTCGCGCCTAGAGAGGAACTGTATACCGGGGAGGAAACGCCGCTAGATTTACTGTTGAACGGCATCTCACTCAGCAGCGACATACAGAACCATATCAACGGGTTTTTGGACGAAGAGCCGGAGCACCCTTACATGTGGGAAGGACCCGATGCTTATTTAATATACCACGACGACCTAAATAACGAACAGCGCTTTCTTATTGATGAGGACGAGAAACACTGCTTTGAGCATGAGATAGAAGGTGATTTTATAGTAAATGGGGGAGTTTTCACGGATTATAATCTATAAAAAAGACAAAAATGAATAAAGACAAATCTGCAGGGCAATAGCCCATATTTTTTATTGTTTCGTAAAAATTGAAACATACCACCACCGCTTATAGCAAATACCAGTTATGACGCAACACGTTTTTGACCAGGCTTCGTGGCGAGTCATCAAGGAATTTGTCGGAATTTACGGAATTAAAATGGACTATTCTACCATCTGCAAACTTCATGTGGGTGATATCCACGACGCGTTGAGATGGTCTGAGATTATACCGCCGACCTTTATATACAACTATCACAAGAATCCAAAATCATGGAAAGCGCGGTTATTGAAACGGGCGAGTCTGGGATACAAAAGTCGTCAGTTTTACGAAGAGTTGAAGTTGAAAATTGACATTTACGAAGAGACCAAGACCCAAGGTAATAAATAAAAGACAAAAATACATAGTAGTTTCGGCAGGGCAATAGCCCATATTTTTAATTGTTTCGTAAAAATTGAAACGACACTCGTTACTATTGACGCTTACACCACTACTAGGATAGTTTCCAAACTTCCACCCCGGTATTTCCAATATGTCCGCTCCACAAAGCCACAAGTTTGCTCAGGCTGCTTGGCTTATCATCCGCGAATTTGCAGGCATTTATGGAGTTGAAATGGACTATTCCAAGTTCGGTACCCTATCTGTAAGCACGATCGAAGATGCGATTAATTATAGCAAAATACCTATCTTGATGGGAAGCACTCGGCGCGAGAGCAAATACTTTCGTCACCCTAAAGCATGGAAGTCATTCTTGCTGAAACGGGTTTCGTCTGGATACAAAAGTCGCAAGTTTTACGAAGAAATAGCACAACGGATTATATTTAAAGATATAGCGTGGAGGTCGCAAAATGCCCACCTGATAAAATTGAAGGAGGGTGCTGAGGAGCGCATTCGGGAAAAACGGTGGGCGCGCATTAAAGCAAAACAGGCAAAGTGGGGTAGTGTATCACAAATATAGGTAATAATTACATACAAAAATACTACAAATAATTTATATACTTGTCATATGTGTATTTTTGTTTCAAAAAATTGAAATGGATTATCTCTGATAACAAACTATCCATTCGCGGTGTATTTTGTACAATTCGCACACACTCTCTGAGATGTCCATTTCCCCGCTCAACGACCCACCCATGACGATATGTCCGGTTTCAAGTCCGGACGACGACAAGAACCAAGCCAAATGTATGACCGAGTCTCAGTCCGCTCTAAATATGTTGGAGGTTTTGAATGAAGCACATCATTCGAATAACCAAGATATTTTGTGGCATTTACAGAACTTCCAGGTAGATGGTGAGTTGCCTTCTTTTGCACAGTACATCTATGAACGTGTAGACAGGGTGACAATTAAGGAAATCCACGATTCCCTTCACAAATGTCGGTGTTGTAAAAGGCACTGTAATCACCACCATATACAAGATGACAATCTAGGCGGGCGGTGTCCGTGTAAATGTAGGCATTACCGGAGACAGTTGCGCGAGGTTATTGACTTTATTGACTCTATTTAGAAACAAAAACATTAATTAGGGTGGTTTGTGGCAAGGTATTAACCTTTAGTGGGGCAGCTCGTGGCAAGGTATTAACCTTTTTATTTTTTATTTTCATATTTGTGGTTCTTTTCATCATTGACTGCTTGTGTGAAAAAATTGAAACATCGTCAGTTTTAGGTTTGGCTTTCACGACAATAAAAAAGCATTACAAAAGCAACATGTCAGTATCACGCCAAGAAAAGGAGAGAAGCGAACAGTTTACAGGAGCCTTAAATGAAATATTGGATCTCATTGAAGATATCATACCACATATCAATGAAAACGATTATTTGAAAGCATGCAATAACCTGAAACTACTAAACGACTTGCGGAATGGAGGAACGGTTGTTCAATATGTTCGTCATGTAATAGAAAATGTACAGTCAAATGAAGTTGTCATCGAACATGAGCGCCGCGCACTGAGAAAGATACGCCCAGAGTACATAGAATTGACGGACTCTGAAAAATTGAGCAAGGGGTGGAAATGCTGTCCAAAATGCGACCGCATTGTCAAAAGTCTGAATATCCACAAAAAGTCTGATGTCTGTCGCCGAACCCGGGAAAGTAAAACGTTGAGTGTGTTGACAACTTCGCCAGACATAAATAACAAACTGGTTTTGATACATAAAATACGGGCCTGGGCAATTAAAACACACAGATACCGCTATTACTAGAACAAAAAAAATTGAAACTCTCTGTTATGAATTAACATTATTACACACGAAAAAGAGAAATACCGAACCATGAAGAAACATTCTTATGTGATGGTGACAAGCGGGCAAGATGTTGGTAGAATCGCACAAGTTATTGATTTTCTCCACGACAAATCTACTTATGCTATTATGATCAACGACAACGGATGTATACGGTTTATTTCGCGTAATAATTTGCGCATACCCACAAAACAAGAAAAAAACAAAGATAAAAAACAACACAATCGCGAACTCCAGTTGGACCGCAAACAAAGAGCGTTTTTGAATAGTTTTATCTACACAGAACGTACAGAAATGTAATAATTTTGGCAGTTTTTAGGCAGTTTTTAGGCAGTTTTTAGGCAGTTTTTAGGCAGCAGTATTTTTAATTTAAAATTGATTTTTACACCTTGATATTATGAGTATTTGTCACACTTGCTACATTCTTCCACTATGAATGCCACAGCGACCACGAAGAGCAAATATGGAAACACCGACAATAACGATACTTTGTTGAGAAGAATTACAAAAATGTCTAGGGAACAATTGAGTTTTCGTTTAGAAGAACTACTTCAAGCAGATTTGTCTTTTAATTCTTCTGAAAGGAGAAATCTGTATATAGAAATGGGTATGATTGTGATCAAATTGAGAGATTGAGGAATTGATAATTCGTGCCACATAAATTTAAATTCATATTTTCAAAACGCAAAAAAACATATTTTTTCATTTGCAAATCTTCTTCATAGTTTCAATTTTTTTGTTCTGGAAAAAATTGAAATGAATTTTGAGTTATATGCTTGGTCTCATCACTACTTTCGGGTATATCTCCTATCTCGTTCTCCATACAGAATCATGGCTTCCAACAACAACACTATCGCAATTCCTTCGGTATGCCTTCCGCGGGTTTACCATAAGTTTGACGCGAACTATGTTGAGGGAATCTTCTGTGAGCTCTTCGGACCAGACATGTATGGCAACAGCTGTGTAGACAAGGTCGATATGGTCTCCAGGACCGACCGCAACACCGGCGAACCATTTCACGTGGTTTTCATCCACTTTTCCGACCACATGTATTACTCTGAGTACTTGAGTGATTTTGCGACACGGATTGGCAACGATGAGGAGGTCAAGATCCAGTACAACCCGCCGTGGTTCTGGAAGGTTCGCAAGAACAAGGCTGCCACTCGCAAGGAAGTTCGCGCCGGACCTCGCATTATGAGCCGCAAAGATGAGGCAGAAATCTTGAGGGCGCAGTCAGAGATTCTGCAAGGCCGCAACGACGCATCCGAAGATGCGTCCAACGGAGATACATTGGTTCAAGCACGCCGCGTGTGGACCAATCATCTTGCCCAAGAACAAGAAGAAGAAGACGCGCTCAACCGCCTCAAGGAAGAGGATCTCAAAGAGGACTGGCCACCCCCACTTGAGTGGGGGGAAGATGCCGATGTCGCAGAAGTTCGGTAATAAAAACATAAAAACACAAAAACATAAAAATATAAAAACACAAAAACATAAAAATATAATTTAAAAAAAGAAATATAAATATTGATGGGATACTATCCCACACCTGACTGGTTGCCCGAGTGGTCTAAGGGGTCAGACTCAAGTTCTGATGTATTCGTACGCGTGGGTTCAAATCCCACACCAGTCATTTTTTATTTTCACTTTTACAAACTGACAACTTCTCATTTCGGGATTTGGGCAGCATATTTCTCTGCAAATACAACAATAGTCTATTACACTCTTCATTTATAACCACATTGTTATTTTTATCTATACAAATATTTGAATACTTCTCTATTATTTCTTCCAATTTGTCAAACGGCATATAGTACAATGTCCCCCTTTTCTTTATACTTTCATATTCATCTATTTCATATATCAGGACAGATTTCATACATTTAGGGGTGTTCCAGAAATGAGTGGGAAAAAAAAGAAATGAGTCTGTTTTTTTACCTGATTTAATAATACTTTTTCATGTATTTGACAACACCATATAGCTAAAATGGTCTAACAAATTCGGACAATGACACACATAGATTTCGCCTACTCTCAGATTTTTGTCTTTTAAATTCAAACGACACTCCATTATTTTTTTGCTATCTCCCTTTTTATCCGTGTTGCTTTCTCCAATCAAGTAACGCCCCAGCAGCTCGTAGATATTCTCTTCTGTGTAGATACCAACCTTTTTGTTGAGATAGTGTACTATTTCTTTTTCATATTTATAGTATTGAACCGTTTGGCAGATGCTCGCCAGCTCTTGTTTGCGATACAAAACATGCTCTTCTATATTGTAATTCTTGATATATTCTTCTTCCAATCTATGATGACGCGACGAACGACGCAGGCGGAGATGCCGAGGTTCGCGGAATTCTTCATACAATTTGCACGATTTCCTGATCATATCTTTTACAATCATTTCATGGGTTGCTGTTATTTCAATTTTTTAAAATTGAAACATTTGCCCTTCTTGTTTCTTGGACACACGCAGACATTTATTCTATTTTGGTCGCACAAATTATGATTTCCGTAGAACATAATTTGAACCCTTCTTTCGTGAGGCGGCCTATATCGAGCGAGGAACAAGCTAAACTTGACAATATTCAAAACAAGTTGCTCAAGAAGCACAAGGAGGTTCGCATCAAACGGGCGATTTCCAAGCATTTCGTGTTCGACGATGCTTGGATCAGGAAATCCTTCATCGTGATTGGTCGGCCGGATCAAGACATCGAGCAACTTTACCAGAATGATACTTTTGAAAATCAAAGACAATTTGGCCGCAACATTTGTCTGGCTTTTCACGACCTTAACGTCACTCACGTCTTGGCTGTCGCGCCCACACAGTCTGGTAAAACGGGCTCTATGCTCGCAATCATTCGCGAGTTCAACAAAAACGACGCCAAGTATCGGGTTGATTATGACAATATATTCATTTTCACCGGACATTCTTCTATTGAGTGGACTCAACAGACCAAGCAACGTTTCCCGGATTCTATGCACAAGCGCATATTTCACCGCAATCAGCTTGGGCTATTTATCAAATTGGTCAAGGACCTTGACAATGTTTTGATCATATTTGACGAGTCTCACGTTGCTAACAAATATGGACAAACGTTGTATTCGCTCTACAACAAACTTGGCTTTTTCAATATCAAGCGCCTTTATTCTAAAAACATCAAGATTGTTCACTTTACGGCTACGCCGGATTCGCTTTTGGACAAGGTTGACATTTGGCGCAATTCTTTGAAGGTTCTTCACATGGATGTGCCGGAGAAGTATGTTTCTATTCACACTTATATGCTAAACAAACAGATTTTGGAATGTAAACCTCTTATTGGGAATCACGACAATATTTCAAATATTTTGACTCACATTGATGTTCACAACCCTTTTTACCATATTATTCGTACTCCTCGCGGTCAAGCGCACCATGAGTTGATTGACGACTTTCGCTCTGTTTTCAAATCTTTGGATTTTAAATACATTTCGGAGCCTTCTTATCGCAAGAACAGCGCAGATTTATATTCTTTGCTTCACAATAAACCTTCTACGCACACGTTCATATTCATCATCGACAAGTTGAGGTGTGCTAAATCTATTCCTATACAAAATATTCAAATCTGTTATGACCGGTTTGTTATCAAACCTTCTTACGATTCAATCGCCCAGGGCTTGCTCGGCAGGTGCACCGGCTACCACGACAATCATTCTCATATACGCATCTTCACTTTCAAAGATTTTATATTATCGTACACACAGCGCGATACATTTTACAAACACAATATTTTACTTCCTTGCTGATTTTACTACCTTCTTTGGGATTTGGATTTTTTTTTATTTGGCGGGGGATTTTTTTGGACACATTATGTATATGAATAAAACTTACAAAACAATTCCTAAACGCTATGTTCCACAACATTTAAGCAAAGCAGACAAAATTATACAGAAAAAGGGTATTATTAAATCTCAGAAATTATACAAAAAGGGAAAATATGTCATGCGCGAGAAAATCAAATCATTCAAGAACAAACAATCGCCCCACATTACTAAAGCACAGTTACTTTACAAAAGTAATATTATTAAACCGTCTAAAGAATTGGCAAAAAAGACAAAATGTAATATTAAGGGATTGCGCAAAATATTCAAAAAGGGACAAGGTGCGTATTATTCAAGCGGGAGTAGACCGAATCAAACACCACATTCATGGGCATATGCGCGTCTTGCAAGTTCTATTAGTGGCGGCAAGGCGGCGGGCGTTGATTACAGCATTCTAGAGAAATATTGTTCCAAAAATTCCAAGGCACTAAAACTTGCTAAAAAATCAATGAAAAAATATAAGAAGGGTATGAAACGCGTACCTCAGGTGCCGCTATCTTATTCGAAACCTAAAAATAAAACTCAAAACAATAAAAAAACAAATGGTATTTCATAACAATGTATTAGTTTGATTTCAATGTGTAAATTAAAGCCGTATAACTATTTTTTTAAATCGCGATTTTATTTTTTTGATGATTTCTTTTTTTACTTTTCGCCAGGCAGTGTTGGCGCTGTGAAAACCCTTTCGGTTTCTTACAATCAATACTGTCCTTGTATTTTTTGCTCCATTTGCGGACACTTTTCTCCTTTTTCACTTTTGTCTTTTTTGCTGTTTTTCTTTTGTGTTTCTTTTTTATGCTACCGCCCGTTCCACAACAAAATGTTGGTGTTTCGGATTTAATCCAGGTGTTGGTGGTGTTGGTGGTGAAGATGTTTATCTTTTATAATATGTATATATAAATATCGCAAATGAAAAATAAGAAATCTGTTAGCAAGCGCAGAAAACAAAAAATGTCAAAAACGCATAAAAAAACGAAAAACACCACCAAAAAAATTGGCGGTTCAGCGAATAATAATAATAACGAAAGCAATAATAAATTTGAGAATGGAGAATTAAACTCATTATACAAAAGAATGGGGGAATTACAAAGTGAATTGCAAGATATACAAGGTAAAATTTTTGCGATAGAGACAAATCAGTACCCTGATTCTAACAAAAAATTTGATGTCATTGAAAAGAGAAAATTGGAAATACTGGACAAAATTGCTGTTCTGAATGAACAAATAAATAAAAAAGAAACCGCGTGGGAGAAACACGCTGATAAAATGCTATCGAGAATAGCAAGTCGGGGTATAAGTAATGCAATCAGAAGAAGCAAACCAAACCACGTAAGTGTGACGGGCAGGACAACTTTACCTTTACTACTGATTGGTGTAGTTGGTATCGCTTTCGCTGCTGTCAAAACCAAATAGGAAATAGAAGAATTGTTTAAAAATCCTTCAAACAAAAATATGATTTGTATGATTGCAATGAAGTAGTATTGGTAAATTGGTATGATGAATATACGAAAAAGTATCCGGATATAATTCATTCATTTCAGCGATATCTCAAAAATAAAGATGATAGTGATGTTAACAATGAAGTTAAACATGAAATTCTGATAATGTTGTATAATAAACGAAATATGATTCAAGAAGAAGTAAAATGAACTATAATTAACAAATATAACTCAATAATGAATTCGGTTGGAATAACATTGGAATATTTGCCAACATTACTAAAAATAGTTGATATGATAAATACAAGCAGGCAAATGCGCCAAGTGGTAAGAATATATTGTAAGCAATGAAATAAAAAGTTCAAAAAAGGTGGTTTTGAACTTATCGATAAATCTTTTTTCTTTTTTAACCTTTTTGTGTATATTTTTCAGTATTGGAACACTTCCAAGAATAGAATCAATTAATTTTCCGGGATCGAAATTTAAAAATCAGTAACTTTACCGACCTCCCTTCCAATCTTCCCAATATTGAAACCTTCTCGTCTCTTTGTTATATAAGCTCTCCAAAAGCAATTCAAAATAATTATACACAAAAGAGAAATAAATAAATGTTGTTCATATCATAAAATATTTAAAAATATGTAAACAATCCTCAATAAAAACGATGATTTACAATCTAACATGTGCCTGGTGTTTCATCGCCAACTCCACCTTATTGAATATAGAATGGCCTGATGGAAATTCTCAATATTACGGAACAATTATCAATAGTTCACTCATAAAACTTGATGGTGTTTTTCCAAATTCGCGATACTTCTCCTTTGAAATGTATGACTTACAAACATGGGAACCGTTTTGGGATATACACGATGTCAATATAAACGCCCCCGCGAATCCATACAATGATCCCACTATACCATACAACAACAGTCTAAAGTATCACATTGATTTAAATGTTGACAATCAATATCAAGAGAATCAAGACCAATATTACCTTTTGATTTATCGCATTTATATGGGGGTTAATAATACAGGTGGCGTTCAACTTCCGAATTTGTCTTTATTTTACAACAAAAAATGGAATCACATTGAACCTTGTAATGACAAATCCCGTCCGGTGATTGATATCCAGGACACTTCCCCCCAATATTCACTGTATAAACCAAATGAAAATGACAACTTCTATCCACCACAAAACAAAAGCAATTTATTTATTAACTACGACGCAAGATACATGATTGCGTTTTACAACAACAGTCTGGATAGTTTTACTGGTGCTAAAATAAAATTTAAAATGCCGAAATATCCAAAAAGTATTTATAATATTGCGACCAATAATTACGATGTGAGGTATTTTTCGGTTAGCATTGTTGATCTGAGTAGTCCACGTCAAACCACACAAACAATCAGTGATAATATACTGAAAAATCATTCAAATGAAAACGGCGAGGTTTGTCTTTATTTGTTCTGTCACAATCTTCAAAATATATCACTTCAAATGTTTCCACCCACCACGAGCGATCATAATTGTTCAGGTCAGACGCAATATTTTGGGGTACTATATAGACAATTGTTGCCACAGTTTGTAAATGAAATTCCAGACACACCAGACGCAACCCAAAGTAAACTCATGAAAATGATGGGAGATTATTATCCAGAAATGAAATGGTTTTAAAATTTTAACATCATTTCAGATACTCGTTGTCAAATTCAAAAGATAAAGTCCGGTATCACAGTTTTAATTAAAAATGGGATAAACTATATATAATGAAACCACGTTCTAAAACAAGTAGAAAACCGTTGAAGAAAAAACAAAATGGTAAAATATCTACCAAAAAAAATACCAAAAAACATAAACAAACCCACCAAGCACGGCGTAAAAGGGACGTGTTATGCTTGGGGGGGGGGGAGGCGGCGGATGGCGCCCAGGTCGGGCTGCTCTCGAATGAGGAAATTTATGCTCAAAAGGAAGCAGAATTTTATCCTTTATCCCCAGGCGCTTTGAAAGCATCTGGAAAGTTGGTGGTGATGGGTGGGGGCGTAATTGGTTTAATTGCATTATTTGTGATTACCCGAAATTAAATGCGTTGTTTTAGTTTTTAGACAAAACTATCCCACTTACCATCATAAATATACCAAATACTTGTTTATTTGTTAATATCTGGTCGTTAAATATATAATCGACGATAAAACTGGTAACAATGGTCAACGCTTGAATTTGAGATGTAATGCTACTTGCTGAATTATCCTTCAGTAGCCTAGTCATATGATAAGAACTTAAAATAGTCAAGGCACTGCTACCCATAGAGAATTGCAACTGTTTGTGGGTGATATCTTCCAACTTGAGCAAGTGTTGGTTTCTCACAAGGTAAACGACGTTTCCTAACATTGTTGTAAATTGTATGAGAGCATAGCCAGTATAATTGTTCAGTTGTGTAATGGCTATTTTGCGAATGAATGGATTGATACTGTAACATAAAAAAACAATGATGACTTGATGTTTCATGATTTATATAATATATATATGGGCTCAAAATTTTTTATGTTATTTCTAATTCTCAAAATGGGAAAACATAGAATAAAATCGTTGTAATGAAATAGAAAATACACTTTCACACTCGTTGTTTCTTGATTCTATATTTTTGAAACATACGATGGTTGGTAATTTCTTCGGATATATTTTTGTGACTTTTACCATATTTCCACATTCACTTATCCATATACTATTGATGCTTGGCGCGAATTCATTATTGGTAATTCTGTAAAGAACTGGTATTGGTAGTTGTTCCATAAGTTGCTTATAAAATAAATAAGTTATTATATTATTTCAATTTTTATCTATAAATAAAAATCCAAACCATTATTTTTTTATTTTTTGAATTTTTTTGAGAATTGAAAAAAATGATTCCCCCCCCCCTCACTCATTACTTTTTTGTTATCCAAAGGTGACTATTTGAAACTTTTTGTAATTATGGTAAGGAATATTATATTATATTATATAATTTTGTTATGATATCAATAACAAATGTTTCTTGGAATAAAAAAGTAATGAAAAAGTAATGAAAAAGTAATGAAAGTAATGAAAAAGTAATGAAAAAGTAATGAAAAAGTAATGAAAACTATTTAAAAATAATATTTATCATTTTATATATGAGTAAATATTATTGTCATCACTGTGAATATGATGCGAAAATTAAAGGGAATTATGACAAACATTTGAAAACAAAAAAGCACCAAAACGCAATAAAAAGTCACCCCAAAACCACCTCAAAGTCACCATTGAGTCACCCCAAAACCACCTCAAAATCACCTTTTTTGAACGAAGAAAATAGCAACGGATATCCCTGTAAATATTGCAATCAAGTATTCAAATATAAACAGGGAATGTACAGGCACATAAAATATACGTGTAAGAAAAACAAAGATGAAGATTTCAAGGAACTTGCGCGGTTGTTTAATGAAAAAGACAAACAGATCAAAGAACTGATTTCAGACAAAAACAATCAGTTTCAAAAGATGCAAAAGCAAATAGACAAGTTAATAAACAAGCTCCAAATTCAAAATATGAACAGTGGAAATATTAATAACGGAACTATCAATAACAATACAATGAACATTCAATTATTGAATCACGGCGATACAGATTATAGTCATTTAACACCGAAAGATTATATTACCTGTATCAAGGACTGTAATCATTGCGTGAAAACTCTCATAGAAAAGGTACATTTCAATACAGAGAAGCCGGAAAACATGAACATCTATCTTTCGAATATCAAAGGAAAGTATGTAATGATTTACAAAGACAATGAATGGCAAATAAAAGACAAGAAAACACAAGTAGATGATTTATATGACTATAATGAATTTATATTGGAACAATGGTATGACGAATACGTGGAAAAACGACCCGACCTTGTGGAATCATTTACAAAATATCTAAAAAATAGAGACACAAATACAATGTTGAATGAAATAAAAGAGGAAATACTTGTCATGTTATACAATAAGCGAAAGATGATTGCGAACGAATGACGTTTTTTTATCCATAATACAATTTGTTATCTTTTAGTCAAATGTGTTCACGAACGAATTGAAAGTGTTTTATCGGCAATGTCACAGACTTTCATTATTGACGTCGCGACTATTACTATTAAATAATGACAAATTTATCCACAAACAAATTTTGGGACTTTTTTATTTTTATATTTTGAAATTTTTGAGAAATGAAAAAATGATTCCCCCCCCCCCCCCTCACTTGAAACTTTTTTGTTATCCATGGATAACATTTCATTCCTTTTTCTCAGTTATGGTAACAACAACTATAATTTATATTATGTTTTTTGTTACTATATCAATGACATTTATTATGTGAAGTAAAAAAGTTTCAAAAAAGTTTCAAAAAGTTTCAAAAAAGTTTCAAAAAGTTTCAAAAAAGTTTCAAAAAAGTTTCAAAATCAATTTAAATATAATATTTACTATTTTATATATGAGCAAATATTTTTGCAATCACTGTAATTATGATGCGAAGGTTAAGAGTAGTTTTGACAAACATTTGAAAACAAAAAAACATCTAGAAAAAGTAAAATGTTATCCAAATGTTATCCAAAGTTATCCTCTGTTATCCAAATGTTATCCAAATGTTGTCCAAAATGAGCAACAGACGATGAAACTAAATGAATGTAAATATTGTGGGAAAGTATACAAGTACCGCTCTGGATTAAGTAAGCATATCAAATACACTTGTAAGAAAAACAAGGACGAGGATTTCAAAGAACTCGCGCGATTGTTGAATGAAAAAGACAAACAAATCAAAGAATTGATTTCGGACAAAAACAATCAATTTCAAAAGATGCAAAAGCAAATAGACAAATTAATAAACAAACTTCAAATACAAAATGTCAATAATGGAACTATCAATAACGGAACCATCAATAACAATACAATGAATATTCAATTATTAAATTACAAAGACACTGACTATAGTCATTTAACGCCGAAAGATTATATTACCTGTATCAAGGATTGTAATCATTGTGTGAAGACCCTCATAGAAAAGGTACATTTCAATACAAACAAACCGGAAAACATGAATGTATACTTGTCGAATATCAAAGGCAAGTATGTAATGATCTTTAAAGATAACGAATGGCAAATCCAAGACAAAAAGACACAAGTGGATGATCTGTATGACTATAATGAGTTTGTATTGGAACATTGGTATGATGAATATGTTGAAAAGCATCCAAGTATTATAGAATCATTCAAAAAATATCTAAAAAATAGAGACTCAAATACAATGTTGAATGAAATAAAAGAGGAAATACTTGTCATGTTATACAATAAGCGAAAGATGATTGCAATAGAAGGATAAAATAGAAAAATATATATCTGTGAAACATATTGTAAGCATTTTTACATTCTTCTTGAGTCAAAACATTGTGAACAATTGAATATCCGAATTCTTCCAATTCTTGGCGAACGTTTGCGTAATTTGTTTCGGTAAGTGAAGCCATCTTATTGTGGGGGTTTGTTACTTTTATTTCAATCTTCTAAATTTATCAAATCAATTTTTTGAAATACATGATTAAAAATTGAAATACTAGAACGTCAAAATTTTAATGACATAAACAATATCCATATATTGTAACAATGGCTCTAGCAATGGTTGTTTTCGGAAACAAGAAAACAAAAAGCAGCGATTTTGAAAAGTGGCTTTCCGAAAATGGGTATTACTATATGAAAACAAAAGACAATCGTCCGTGCTTCAAATCAAAATTGACACGCAAATTAAAACAAAAATATCAAACCGAAAGTCAATGTTCAAAACCCAAGATGTTCTCCTTTAAGTTCGCAGGATAATGTATTACAACAAATGATATAAACACATAATACAATGTATATATGTAAAATAAGTTACACCATGGTCTTATGGTGTAATGGTTAGCACTCCATGCTTTGAACGTGGCGTTCTGGGTTCAATTCCCAGTAAGACCTGTAAACCCGGTTAGCTCAGTAGGTAGAGCGCAAGACTTTTAATCTTGTGGTCGTGGGTTCAATCCCCACATCGGGTGCTGATGTTGATAAAACAAAAATATACATTCTAATGTGATTTACATAGAGTACTGATGGCCGAGTGGTTTAAGGCGCCATCCTCAAGAGGTGGTATCTTCGGATAACGTGGGTTCGAATCCCTCTCAGTACATAAATATGTTTTTATATAACGAGCTCCTATAACTCAGTTGGTTAGAGTGCTAGTCTTATGAGCTGGAAGTCGCAGGTTCGAACCCTGCTAGGAGCATAAAATGACAACGTGTCCGAGTGGTTAAGGAGATGGACTGCTAATCCATTGTGCTGTGCACGCGTGAGTTTGAATCTCACCGTTGTCGTATATACACCAAACCAATCCGCATTAGTCTAGGTGGTCAGGATCCCCCGCTTTCACCGGGGTGACCCGGGTTCGAGTCCCGGATGCGGAATATGATATTCAAATTCGGCAATATTATTTATATTTACAAACTGTAAATTTAAATACTTGTCATTTAATTTGTGAATTAAAAATCCATTATTGTTATTTTGGTATAACGATTTTACCTCAATATTTGAATTGTAATAATTCAAATCCGATTTATATGCACCTACCCCGTTAATACAGAAATGTATGCCGTGGTATTCCAAAAGTTGAAAATTATGTTCATGACCCGAAAAATATGCGGATACCTTGTATTTTTTTAACAACGGTAATATTCTCTGTATCATAGTGTTGTAATTTCCGTAGTAACCATTAGAAAACAATTGATAATGACCATAAACAAATATCCATCTCGATTTGAGTTTTTTGGCATCAATGAGCATACCTTCTAAAATTGCGAGCGAGTCTTGCGTATCTTTTTGTGTATAAAGTCCTTTTGTCTTATCATATAATTCTGGATAGATTTTAATCGTGTCTATAAAAATATGATAACTACTTGTATTTTGATCATATGAATAATACTCATTTGCCGGCATGACCCAATTGTTAGAATGATTTGTCATATCAATCTGAGATTTTGCACCATTCATACCAGCGTAATAGTCGTGATTCCCCAAAACAGACATCCAATTTATATTTTTTAGCAAAGGAAATGGTTTTATAAATACAGAAAACCACGCACTATCCCACAATTCATCCCTAATTCCGACAACTCCATTTTCATAAAAATTGTCTCCCAGTGAAATGATAAAGTTTGGTAGTGGATTTAAATATGGATAATAGTCCGCCATAGAATTTGCAACAAATTTCGCGGCATTTACACTCGTATTAGTAGCACCCCAATCACCAATTGAATAAAATATAAGTTGATATTTCATAGTTTGTTACTATCTATAAGATATGTTTTATTATTAAGTATTACAACACAAACATATTTGTTATTTTGATTTATAAATATAATTGTTTTATAGATATGGATCACATATTGAATAATATTACAACAAACCCATTAGATATAAGAACGTTAATTTTGAATATAGTTTCATTCAAAAATCAATCAGATTGTGATAAGATTACAGATGTTATTAGAGAATGTTATGACAACCACGAATATTTCAAGATAATAATAGAAACAAAACACTTAACCCCTCAAAATGTAGGCGTCCAATGTTTGTACTCTTTTTCATCTTTTTTGAACTCTCTAAAAAGACAAAAATGTCACTATTTGAAGAAAACATTAATAAAAATATATAATAATTATTGTTATGACCTACTTTATTTCATGTTCACATATTTGTCTTCTCCGATAGCCATTGTCGAAGTTATTCTTTATAAAAATTGCAAGCTTATTCAAGATCCCTCACTCAAACTTACTAATTCATCTAATATTGAAAAAATAAAACAATACTTTCCATAAAATTGAAATAAGATATTCAGTATTATTCATATAACACCGAACCACCTCAATCATGGAAACACAACACTTTCTCAAATATCTCGCCGAAACAAATCAAATCTCGAAACTAAGCAACATTAACGCCGATGGAACTCCAAACATGAAGTATAAAAATAACCGGGACTTGTACCACGAATATTTATATAATAGTATACCATCATTTGAATGTTCTATTTGCATGGAAACAGTAGAAAATTATGGGTGTAAAATGAAATGCGGGCATTATTTCTGCGTAGATTGCTTTTCAAATCTTGCCAGGGTCGGTAACAAGTGTGCTTTATGTCGTAGCAATTTGAGCGAAACAAGCGTAAAAAAGGAAGTAGACCAAAATGCGCTAATTGACATTGTAAATTACGAACTAGAGACACCTTATGCCGAGCGCGGCAATCAGAATGTGTGTGAGTATATTTATGACCAAATGAAGAAACTTGTTGGAACCGACAAACAAGATGACGATACAATTGCGAACATCGCCGACACCATTTCTATGGAAGTATTTGATTCACTTCACGCAGTTGCCTACATAGTGGCGGAAACTGTAAACAATCAAGAGCAAGTGGTTGAGTAAAAAATTGAAATGATTACAAATACCATCTGTAAACAAACCAAACCGAACTAAACAACCCGTCAAATGGAACACCTGCCGATTGAGATTCAGAGAGAAATTATCAAGTTCATTCCACGCCACGATTCCGCACAGATCATTTATGATTCCAGATATTTGCTATCCTTGAAATATGTTAGAAGATTCTTGTTTGAAGATAACCCGGCTTATGAGAAGCGCATTTGGGACGAACTAAAACCAACTCACTTGAGGAGTGCGTTTTATGGAGACACTCAGAAAATAACACGGAGTCAACTAAGCAAGGGGCAATATATCTATTTGAAACATCGCGGACTCGTTTGATGAGCGTTTTCTTAATCTTGAATCCTTGGAGTCGGAAGTATTTTTACAAAATAAATTCTTATTATAGATTAAAAGGCGGATGATAGTCTTTCAACGGTTATTTTTTATTTTATTACTAATCCTTTTGTTGGATTTCGTGTATATATCATTTTTCAGAAACGATTTTGTAAATTTATTTAAAAATGTACAAAAAAGTCCGTTGAAAATAAACAAATTCGGTTTTGTGATTACTTACATGTTGCTCACGTTTACAGTATATTATTTTGGTTTTGTGAAACAATTTACAAGCAAGGATATGTTTATACTCGGTGTTTGTGTGTATGGTGTATATGAATTCACAAATTTGACGACCTTCAAAAATTGGAAAATGAAAATGACTCTTTTAGACACGCTTTGGGGTGGTATATTGTTTTATTTAACACATACCATTACAACAATGACATTAAAATAAATAACAAAGTTTCATAAATATTATTTTATTTTTATAAATTAATATTTATTTTTTATTTTGACACATATTTCAACTAACAAATGACAGACCTCTCACTATTTGTTAGCAAATTAAGATCTACAAATATATCGACGTCGGCTTGTTTACACTTGTTGCAAAAATATAAATTGCCCGTGATGTCGTTACTGGTCTCTTCGTAATTGAACCACGGGAGCTTTAGTTTCTCAAATACACCATTTTTAATACATATAACAGAAAAATCAACATGGTTTACTTTTACCAACGATGGTGGCTTCTCAATCGTTTCAATATTCTCTTTCAAATTACCAGAAGCGTCGCGAATACTCGCTTCGTATTCGTTTAGTTTATTCATCTTGTCTTGAATGTCTTCAAATTTACAATAATTGTAACTTTTTTGTTTGATTTCACTTAATTCAAAGTCTTCAATATAGTTTGTGTGTTTTAAACTACGTTCATTCGAACTCAAGCAAGATACCACATCCAAATCATGTTTAATCATCTCAATCACTATGTTAACCGACGGCAAGCAATCACTCTTAATATAAATAATAAAGTCATAATCCAACTTACCGCCAAAGGGGGCGTTAATATCGCCACTAATAGATAACGCCGCCATCTTGGAATTAAATTCACTTGATTTTGCGGACGACAATATAGGTTTAATTTTATTCATCAGGCAATACCCAACAATCTCCGTCCATATTCGCATAAAATCTGAAGAAAATGTTTTACCTAGCAAACAAAAGACAATCTTTTTTTCAAATTCAATATCGTCCATTTTTATAATAGCATTAACTATAATCTTCTATTTATATTGATTATTAGTTACTTTTTTAAAGTCCTGCACTACCCTGAACCAAATACAACGATGCGATAAATGACCCTAATCCCATTACATATACATGAATCCAATGCGGCGGACACTTCTTCATACCAAACAACGAGGCAACTTTGCAGTGTTGTTTATGCGACGCCATTCCCCAGAAAAGCGCATTTAGTAAAAAAAATAAAACCAATAAGTTTTTCAACATTATATAATATACATGACATTTTATATTTCAAACACTTACAATAAAAACGACAATAGCAGGGTTCGAACCTGCGCGGGATAAACCCAATGGATTTCAAGTCCATCTCCTTAACCACTCGGACATATTGTCAACTTAAAATTATTTAGAAATTCACTTCACAATTCACAATTGTTTTTCTTTAATGATTGCATCAAACGAACCGTCGAATATTACATCATCTAATTCGGCGAACTCAATATTTTCCCATTCATGCTCATCAGTCTGAATTATATCGGTTTTATCCACAATTATAGTTATTTTATCGCACCCAGGTTGCTGTATAATTATATTATTGGACATGTCGTTGATATCACAAGTAGGAGCGTCTTCATCGCTACTATCTTCTTCAGAATCTGTAAAACAATTGCTATTACAAAATTCAACTAATGCTTTTTTTCTCTCAACGCTCATAGGACATATATTTGTTTTTTATATTAATATTCTTTGAATAACTCTTTTATTTCATTACTTGGATACGTATATTCGTGAATGGGTTGATCTTCTGATCCATCTTTGACAACTCTGTGTTCGCCCGAATGAACGTTCAAATCATATATATTGAAATTGTCTTCAATATTGAATTTATTTGTTCTTGTTGAAAAATTTACACTAATACTTCCTTCCTCGCCACTAATTATACGGTGAAAAATGCCGGCCGGCCATACAATCATAGCGGGACCATCATAATAAAGTTTATCGTTTTTGTAAACCTTATCTGGCGTGATGATGAAGGACGCTTTTACCATGGTTGACGGATTAAAAATATCAACATATCGTGTTCCCTGCAATACCATCAAATTATCATCTTGTCCTGGGTGCATATACCAGGGTCGTTTTACTGGCGGCGTTGATTCTTCCACCGGACCGGGTGAAATGCTGTTTGGACCATGAATAACGCGATCAACGCCATCTATTTTTGGAATGTCGGACGGGACAATTTCGTCAAACTTGACACCGGTAGTCCTGCGGAGAACGCGAAGTGGAATAATGCGATACAATACAGATGCCATTTGTATACTCATTTATATTTCATTATTTTTAAATAGTTTTCAATAATGAATTCTAGACAACAAGTTGCGTTCATTGCTATGAATCGCGTATGTATTCCAAATATCCTCAAAGTCTTTTTTAACTTTTCCGTGCGCCACATTTCTTACCATACTCAATGATGGTTTTCGTATGTCGATGTCGCCGTGTTCCCAATATACCCAATTATTTAATACAATCCAAATATAAAACGAGTCAAAAACACCGTATTTTGTGAGGTTACCTAATGGAGAAAGCCCCCAATGAATATTGATATTCCGACGGCGGGTAAAATATTCACACTTCATTATTGCCTGATAGTGAAGTGGTTTCTTATAACAACTATGAAAATGTGTCATTACAACCCCCCATAATTCAACTGGTAGTTCATATTCGTTTTTCATGAGGTTCTATGTTAATAACAACTATCAGTTGTTTATAAGAATCAATTTTTTGCGAGTTCATCTCTGATTTCCATTAGAACTTTTCCCAACAAGTTTTGTCCGTATCTATTTGGATCTTTACGAATCGCCGTTTCTTTATCATAACCAATCCCCCAAATCTTGTCCCATGGCGATGCTTCATATAATTGTTTTGGATGGGTCTCCAAAAGTTTTTCTTTTATATTGTGATTCTGGATAAATTTATTTCTGACACATTTTAACATAACATCATACTTTACTTGATTCCATTTTGCGTCATCGAAGTTCCGAACACTTCTTCCAAGTTTTTTTATTTTATTAGGGTTTGTTTCGTGTAAAATTTCTGAAAGGAGAGTATCGTTATTTTCATCAAAATATTTGCATTTATGATACATAAACGCCTGTTCTGAGCACGTGAATTCTATTTTGTCTATTGAAAAAACCGTCGGATAAAAGTTGCTCAAGTATCCGTCATATCCAGACGGTCTGAAGAAGAACAATCCACCTTTGTTTTGATTCATAGTTTTGTAGTTGTGATATACAAGTATAATTGTGAACCTAATTTCAATTTTTTTCATTTATTCTCTATCAAAAAAAATAATATATGACTTTATTTACAAAATTCTAGAGGCGACCGTGTTTGGCGTTTAATCTTCGCTCGCGGCACCATTTGACACAGTTGCGTTCTGTTTGTAATTTTTCTTTTTCTTAGAATAACTACAATATTTATGGTCAATTATCACCCACTCATAATTTGTCTTTTTACTATTATAATGCACCATTGGTGAATATATTATTCTTGGTACCGACCTATTATAGGAAACGCTAATAGTCTCTAATTGTTCATTGCAATAACTCGCTAGGTTCTCAAATAGTTGGAGGTGGGTGTTAAGTTCTTCTGTAAATTCAACTCCTTCGTTCTTACTAGTGACGATTTGTGCGAACATTTCAATCAATGAAACACCAATCAATTCGAAAATGTAAAGCACATCCTTGTTTTTCTGTCGAGTATAATCTTTCTGATAAATTGAGGAACGCAACTCCTCCTTTGTCTTTCCCTTTAAAATATATTGTACGCGCAATGATTCATTGTGATCTATATCCCGTGCTTGTTCGCGATATTTTGGCAAGCAAACGTGTGAAATGTGAAGACCGACCTGATGGAGGCTATAAATATCATTCATATTTTTTTCAATGATTTCGTGGTCGCGTTTTAAATCCTCATTAGTTGACATTTGAGACACGATTTTATACTTGATTATGTTTCTCAGCGTGATATAATTACACATACCACCACAAACAACGTCGCCAGGATTCCGCGGCGCTACACCATTTGAATCCAGTGTTTTTTGATATTCATAAAAGTGTGGATTGTGAACAGGACCGTTGTCAATGACACCGCTACTCCAACTGAACGCGACATTGCAATTCGTACACCACATTTGATTACACCCCGATATTTTCGATATTCGTGTCCCACAAGAGGGGCACGGTTTCGTTTCTTGTTTGATAAGTTCAGCCGACTTTACCATATCTTCGTTGCAGACGTGTTCTCCATTTTTGTCAGGACCAATGATAACAAGACATTTTGAACAAGTGTGCATGTTACACAAACCACATTTGTATTGCGAACTTAGAAATCCACGACAGTCATTTCCAGGACAGGGCATAATGAACTTTCTTTTTTCAGATGATGGTGTATTTGTTGAATTGTTACGCAAATAAAGAATCTCTTCGCGAGTCTCGCGTTTTTTCTGAGAAAGTTCTTTCATTTTTAATTGCAGCGCGACAATTTCTGTATCAATCTTTTCTAATATCTGTTTTTGCAAACCAATTGCCTTTTCTCTTTCAGCTGCTTCCATTGTTTGCGGCATTTTACTCATTTCCTTTTCAAGGAGGAGATCCATCCGCTTTGCTTTATATTCTTGTGAAACAAAACTCCGGTTTAAATTCATGGTCATAAAATCTTGACTCCATGCTTTCTTGCAATTCATACAGTGTGGATCATTTGTAGTTGACAGTAAGTATGTCCGGACACAGGTTTTGCACGCCTCAAAGTTACAATCGTCGTAACAGCACCTTATTGCCGAACGAGTGCTTTTATTGTAGTATTCGCAGCAAATGTTACAAGAAGAAGCCATATCTTACACAAGTTGTTGTATACTGATTAGAATAATGGCAGACACGATTTCAATTTTTTTGTGAAAATTCCATTAATTGTTTTTCAGACAAGTCCACAATTTCTCTTCTATATTCTATATGGTTTTCATGGAAGATTTCGTTATGTTTGCGATTTTCTAATAACATCCTAAATTTATATTCTTCGCAAAAATATTTTATATTCTCGTTGTAGCGCATATCAAGAGTTCCGTCTTTTTTCCGTTTCATATTCGGTTTACCCGCAACTTTTTGTTTCACGATTTCATAAACACGAGCTTCTTTTGAAGAAATCATTTGTCTTTTTCTTAACTTGTTCACAATATATTATTAAATAGTCCTTTCAATTTTATTAGCTGCGTCACTGTGTGTATTTTTGTTTGCGCGTTTAACGCCATTCGCGAATAACATTCACCCGTCCGTCTCTCAAGTAAGATGTGTCGTATTTATTAATTTCTTGTCGCCTCTTGTTTGAAGTCATAAGAATAATAACATATGGGAACATACCATATTCAATCTTATCCATGAACGAGTTCCACGAAGTTTTGTCATGTATTTCCTTATTGTATTTTTTATGTTCTGTATTCACATTATTGTGAATTTCCGAAATGAGAATGTCTACCTCGTCGAAAATGACAATCATCGGTTTTTCACTTGAAATTCTCGCTCGCGTATAAACTTCATTAAAATTGCTAGAAGGTTCGTTGCCTTTGTAAACGTCGCATAAATAACAATCAAGTTTTTGTGCCATCAAATACGCAAAAAACGTTTTACCGCACCCAGGCTTGCCGCTCAAGAAAACCTTGCAGAAATGATTGTTCTTGTAAAAATTCATAGTATCGCGAAATAATTGTTTCTGAATATCATAAAAGGTTAGTGTCTTGTTATTCGACATATTTTCAAGATTGACAACGCGAGTTCCATATTCAAAATAACCATATTCTCCGCGCTTCGTAATATAAGTAATATTTGTACAAGACGCAGAATTGTTTTTACACGGAACATAATCTTCATCAAGGTCAATGTGCTCCTTAATTTTAATCTCTTCGCTCAATTCCTTATAAAATGATGTTTTACAAACAACCGTCAACACTTCTTGTCGATATACGTTATTGAAAATAATAAAATGTGGAATTGTGCTTTTGTGAATGATAATTCCGATCGGTTCATTATTTTCATCATACTTATTACAAATAAATTTATGATTAATAACTTTTTTGAATAGAATGTTCCGTTTATCCTTAGAAGAAATTTGATAAATTCTATAACCAAAATGGTTCAGTGCGAAATAAATGATGAAATTGAAGTTGTGAAAGAAATTATCTAATTGTGAAAAAAATATGAAAATATACGTGAATAGGTTGAAATTAGATGTCATAATGTAATATTTGGATTATTATTTTTATATTTATTATTTATATACTACCAACAAAGTAACAATGAATGAAATTGAAAAGAGAGCGAGTTGGGGCGAAGAGAATTATTTCAATGTATTCTCTCTCGCATTTTTATTCATATTTTTATATTATGGTATAAAAAATGGCATTGAATATGGTTCTAAAATAACAATATTTATATGGTGTCTGACAGTGTGCACAACCCCAATTTCATCTGCGTCTGTATTGTTGTCTTTTCCAATTAAAATTTTCACCAAAATTCCAATGTTCGTGACAAAATTTGTTTCATCAATTATTTCCTTAGGAATGTTATCATACTTTTACAAATACCAATTTGAATTAATTAACACAATACCACTAGGACGGGCATTTACAAAAATAATTGACCGTAAATTATATGTCTTGTTTTTGGTGTCCATCGCGGCATCCATTATCAGCTCATATATACTAGACAACTTTGTGGATTATTTTGTTTTGCCTCATACCGACCCATTGGAAAAAGACAAATTGGCGCAGATGATGGTGTTGTTTTTAGTATTTGTAATATTGAATTTTATATATTTCAACATTTTGATCAAAAACAAAATATTTCAGTTGGATAAAATATATTACTTTTTGTAATTTATATCCATTGCGAAAAATTGAAACGCTTGCGGCGGTACACTATTTTAGCAATGACCAGCAACCGATTATGTCAGGGAAAACAATTAAACGTGGGGGTACTATCGAAAACATGTACGCAAGGATTGTGTATAAATCATTTTTAAGCCCCGAATCAAATAATAAAGGCGTTATGGAAGATATCATTCGCAGTTCTAAAAAAAATAATAGCGCTTCAAATATTGGTGGGAAACTGATTTGGGAACAAAGCACATCTTCAATTTTACAGATTTTAGAAGGTCCCGTTGAAAACGTAGATAAAATCTTTGATACAATAAAGAAAGACAACAGACACTTTGATATATCTCTCGTAGCATGTGAAGATATATCAAAAGAACAAAGGCTTTATCCAATATGGACGATAACAATGACTGAAGATGTCGCCACGACACATGAACCAGACATCAGTGATTATCAGATTTTGTCAATCATTGGAACTGGTGGATTTGCCACGGTTGTAAAAGCAATGTGTAAAAAAAACCAAACATTTGCGGCTATCAAGATAATGTCCAAAAAGAGACTGACCAATAATAATTACAATATTGCTCTTAGGGAACGCGCTATTTGGAAAGAACTAAATGATACGAAATTTATCAACAAATTGCATTTCTGTCTACAAGATCCATTAAATGTATATTTTGTGATGGATTTTGCTTCAAGGGGTGACATGTACTCTTGTATAAATTCTTGTAAATTAGATTATGATTCATGTCTATTTTATTTCGGTGAAATTTTATGCGGACTCAATTCAATACACTTCAATGGTATCGTATTTGGTGACTTGAAGTTAGAAAACATTCTCATCGATAATTCGGGGCACATATTATTAACTGATTTTGGAATTTCAAGAAAGCGCGACGAAATAGACAAAAATGTACGCGGAACCCCCGTTTATTTCGCACCTGAAATGATAACCGAGAAATTGATTCATCCAAAAAGTGATATTTGGGCACTGGGTATCATTTTATATGAAATGACCGGAACCCGTTTACCCTGGCAAGGATTGAATCGTGATATTATGTTCCAAATGATATTGAATATTCAATTATCATTAAATGTGGTCTTTGATAACAATTTGAATGAACTCATACAATTTTTGACAAAAAAAGACCATTCTGAACGCCCGGACTGTCAAACTATAATTCAATATTTAAAAACCGAATCATTTATAGATGATTGGGACCAGGTTCAATCGCGCTCACTGGAACCACCACATCTGCCTGACCTTGTGAATGAATCTAATAATATCATGATGAATTTTGGATTATAATGTTGATTGGTAATATGTGATGAGATTGTGTTATATTTTATATTCATTATTTTTAATGGTCGTTGAAATATTCATATTCAGAGAAGAGAAAATAAAACAGGAATTAAAGACAAATTGTCGCATTAGATTATTGATAACAAACATAATGCCTACATCCTACGAAACAACCGAAGATGAAACCTATACAATCCACATTACTTTAAATGAGTTGATAACGATTGTGTTTGCGCTACAATATTTTTATATTTTCTTCTCATTTATGCGGTATAATTTCAAAGATAAAATTGAAAACATTTAAAGCAATAATGATAATTACATCAAACATCTATAAAATGGCATATCTCGTCCAGCGTAACGAAGAGACCCCAGGAAATGTTCTTGTACAGTCGGAATATACCTTATATTTGAGCGTTCAGAACTGTAATCCCGAGCTACAAGATATTTATCGCGCAAGTGCTCTAAAACACAACGAAAATATGTATCATGATAATTTTCCAGATAGTGGTTTCGACGTCTTTGTTCCAAAAGAGCAGATTCTCAGCCACGAGCAAGTGAATAAAGTGGATTTGTTTATTAAATGCGAAATGGTTCGCCACGTGAACCGTGAAAATATTCCGAATGGCTTCTGTTTGTATCCTCGTTCAAGTATTTCCAAGACCAAGTTCCGTCTGGCAAATAACGTCGGAATTATTGACAGCGGATATCGTGGTAATTTGGGAGCCATGTTCGACGTAATTTATTCTACAGAGGAAGTCAAATGTGAAAAGCATCAGCGACTTGTTCAAATTTGCGTTCCAACTTTGGCGCCATTCAAGGTAGTAATTGTAGAATCTGATTCGGAACTAAGCACGACCCGACGTGGCAGTGGTGGGTTTGGTTCAACCGGATCGGGGGAAGTAAATGTTTAAAATTTTGATTCATATATGATATGCGACCACTAAAATAAAAAATATTTTGAAAACAAACAACATATTTTTTATTCTGAATTGTTCAATTACTTGTTTACTATTGTCTTGACGAATCTAAAATAGTTTTGATCGGCTGAAATTAATAATTTTGATCAAGTCTTTCATTTGTACAAATGGCAACTCAATTTTTTCATAATTGTCAATTTCATTATCAGGATGAATCACAACCAATTGAATGTCTCTGATTACGAAACCATATTTTGTTTCAAGTATCATTTTATATAGATTCAATTGAAGAGTATAATGCCAATAGTTCGTGTCTGGAATATGCCCAGCACCTTGAGCAATGCACGATTTATTGAAGCCACTGAAGCGCTCAATCTTTTTACAACGCTTCCAGTCATATATGCTAAGAGACCCATCGTCATTTAGAAATGTCATATCAACAGAACCGGCAATTTTATTTGTTTCGTCGTAAATACACCACTCGGTGCGATATGGAACCAGTTCCGGATGGTCGTCAACAAAATTCTTGAAATATTTATATTCGATTGTATCTTCGTAATCATTATTATTCATAAAATCTTGGAAGAATTTTGGATGATTAGACAGTTCACTGTTGTACATGTCATTGTAATGATATTCAAATAGGTAGTGCATTGTTGTTCCCAACTTCGCGGCTTCGTTTCCGTTTTCTTTCCACTGCTGTTTAATTTCTGGTTTTGTCATTCCGTAATATTTACTTTTTTCCCAATTAGATGACGCCATCATTTTATCGATAATTGCGTCGGCGTCGAACTTTTCAAAAGCGTTGTGTACAACAGTTGTGATAGACTTGTAACCGCGCCTTTTCTTCACATAGTAAACGTGACCATTTTCCTGAAACTTGATATCGTCGTCACGTTCGTGTTTGTTCAGAATGGACAGCATCTTGGAGTGTGTTATTATGAGTGTTCATTATTATTTATATTAATTCAATTTTTATTCATAATTCCAGATCTACAATCTCATAAATATGCCAAGAACCCCCGATTTGAAATTGAGAAAAATTGAAACTACCGCGAAGAGAATATATATTGTACACATCAAGCCAAATATCAAAAACATGGCATCAGCAAACCCCACACTGATTTACAGGGTCAATGGAATGCTAGACATGCGCCGTAAAGAGAACAAAGAGTGGTTGAGAAAAGAACATGAACGGAATATGTTAAACCTTCGCGAACAATGTAGTGAGGCAAACGCCAAAGCGGAACAACTGGAAGCTCGCGTTTCGCGCCAAAATAAGACAATACAAAAACTATCTGGCGGAAAAGAAGCGGAATTAGACCCCGAAGAGTGCGACTGTGCGATTTGTATGGAACCAATGCAAGGACGAGTAACTCTTCGGTGTGGTCATGAGATATGCCCCAATTGTTTTGCTCAACACGCCCGCCAAAATAACACGTGTCCGTTTTGTCGCGAAGAGTTTTCATGTAAACCCAAGAAACCGCGCGAAAAAATGCCGGATTCTGTCGCGGACGCAATCGTAGACCACTGGTCTACAATAGTAAGAGAGGATTACTTCGCAGCACATTGTGAAGTTTACAAAAATAAACGTTCCGCTGATGAAAAAGAAGCACATCTGCGGTGGTTAGTTGTTGAAAATGCGAAAATAATCATCAAACACGGTGTTCGTAATTGGTATGAGAATACGTCAAATTTATAGACCATAATCAAGACAATAATGTAAACACTATAATTAAAAGGACAAAAGTTGCGGATATGATGTTCCAAAACAATAATGCGTCTCCGTCTCTCAAATGGGGGCTATTGTTGTTAATCAATATTCCATGGTAAATCCAAATACACATCCCGACAAATATAATAATCATAAACGCAATGCTGATGCCACTTGATTTTCTATCTTTTTTATTTTTAATATTTGCGTTAAATCTCATTATCGTATATGATTTCCATATTTGGGGTATAAAACTACTGGTTGTTAATAATCCTGCTAAATACCCAACATTTGTAGCATTCATGATTGTTATATTATTTAATTATATATAATTATTCTGGTTTGACATTTGGTGTCATTTCAATAGTTCCATCATTATCGTTCACACTATCAATGTTTAAAGCAACTGAGTCGTTTCTATTGAGTTTATACCAGTAAACATTTAATATTTCCTTATCAATTTGTGTGCTATCCGAAATAAGATTGGAACATAATTCATTCAATGTTGGTTTGCGCATCATTTCGCTTTCAAATAATGTAACAAATTCTTCAATTAACAGCCCCCGTTTATTTTCAAGTTCTTCCGCACTATCATTCGCATTGTTCGTAACAACATCTGTCAATATTTTTTTGTAGTTTGTCTTTAATTTTTCACCGACATCTTGTTTGTACAACGATAACTGTACTGATTCTAACGAATCGCAAATTTCTGGTTTTTTTAGTTTCAAGAATGACTCCTTTTGTTGGTCGGTCATTCTCCGTCCCGAGAAGGTTGATTGGAATAGTTCTATAATGCGTTTTTGTATTATTGGGCTTGTTTCCATCAACCTGTCAAATTCTTCCGTACAGTTTTTCAAAAAGTCCGTTATATTTTGTCTTTCTTGAATTGGTTTCGACAATTCAACTTTAATCTTGCGATAAAATTTATCCCACGCAATCGCGCTTACACGATGTCCTTCGTTCAGTTCGGATATCTTCAAAAACTGTTGAATAGTAGTAATAATTCCTGCTAAAATATTGACAAATCCAACTCCCATAGAATAATACCCTCTATAATATTCGGGGACGCGATCTTGCGCAAAATTTGCGGTACCAGTTAATGTGCTCATTACAATAACCGGTATTGTAAAATATGTATTTATTTTGGAGAATCTCTGATGACTGCGCGCGTGTAGCCATCTGTAACACATTGCCTTATCAGCCCAATCTATAAGTATCTTTTCGTGTCCCGGACTCCATTCAGACACAACGACTTCATCATTTTCTTTTTTCTCATTCATTAATATATCTATATGGACAAAAAAATACATAAAGAGGTTGACGATGGGTTTATGACAATAATAAAAATTCGTTCAGATATTAAAACTCGTATTGAAGATATTGAAAAAATCAAACACTCTATCAAACAAAATTACATTGAATGTATTGAGAAAGAGTCAAAAAATTACTTCGGTCTCGACTCGGTACATTTTCAGAATAAACTGATTGAGTTAGAATTTGCCAACATGCTAAAGTTATACAATTACATTGACAATCGGATTTATGGCGATTATTACAAATTATTTTTTATGATGAATGATTATTTGAGTGACAAATTGTTACAAGAACAATATGCTTCAATAAAAGAATTGAAAAAAAAAAGGTTATACCCGGTTTACAAGGACCTGGATAGTTTTAAATCGTACGATTTTGATACTATAAACAATATACATCAAGATGTCATTTCTATTGTTAAAAAAGTTTATGAAATACACGGAGAAAACGAAGAGAAAATAAAGACAAGACAAGAAAGTTTGTATTATGGAATAAATTTGGATAACTATATTATAAACCAACAACATCTGAACCAAGAATTGTTAATGACAAACAATTTGCACCGAAACTACATTTGCGTTTATCATAAACTTCATGATAATATCTTGGATAATTTTTTGGAAAAAGTAGAATTATTTTTTGAACAAATAAATAATCATACAATCGTTGATTCATCAAAGAGTACAGAGTTTGACTTTCAAAAAAATGAACACGATGAACCAATTACTTTCTCCGACGAGTCCGAAGACAATTTAAATAATCATAATTTTGTTAACGATTGTGAGTCTTTATTTGAAATAAAAGAAATTCAGACAGATACAGATAAAGTTGATAATTTATCCAATGAATAAAGCGAAAAGATAACGTCGTATTAGAACAATATTTAATAACATAACTCGGTATTCTTAAAAACAATTAAAATACAGACTTGACCGATTGATAACCAAAAATATATTTATTGAGACATTTTTCTAAACAGCCCTTTATTTCATTTTTTGTTATTATTGCTACCTTTTTATTCATCTGTTTGGGTGAGTACAATGCGCCATTGTTATACAAAAACTGCTTCATATAATGATTGGCAATAATCTCGGGATTTGATTGGTTCGTTTTTTCGTAGTTTATTAAAACGTGTTTTTTGCGCGAAGTTATTGTCGACTTTGAGAAAAAGTCGTTTTTGTATTTTTCAATAACATTTAAAACAATGTCATGTGACTCTTTAATGTTATTGTGTGAGGTCTCATATAAAATCGTTATTTCACGCCCACAATGTGATCGCGACGAACTACACTTGAGATAGTATGTCATCTTATTTTTATAACGAAGTCTCATAAACAGCGCATGTCTTAGACAACTTAAAGAAAAGTTTACCAACAAATCATTATTGTCGTCAATATTATCAGATATGTAAGTAAATGAACATAATGCGTTTTTAGAATCTTTCCGTTGATGAAAAATGTATTTATTTTCATCTAATTTGTTGAAGCACGGCATCAACTTTGAATTATATAAGGTACATTTTGGGGGTTGTATTACATTGCTCATGATATCAAGCACGCGGTTCTTGTCGATATCTCCACAAATAAGAAACGTGGTGTTTTCTGGAACATAATGCTTTTTATAATAGTCGCTTAGCATTTTAGCATTGATATTTTTCAGGGTTTTTACTTGGGTATCCCAATCGTTTGAATATTTACCACCTTCGCTACAAAACAACTCTTTTTGTATTAAATTCCACAATTGATTTTTGGGATTATTTCCTAGTTCTTTTAGTTCATTGAAAACCGGATTTATTTCTCTATTCACATTTTGCTGCGTTATTTTTGCACTTGTTGTTATTGTTGCTATATAATCTATCATTTCCCCAAATGATTCTTTTGTGGAAGTTGTGTGATAATTTGTTGTGGTAATTCCAGTATGAGCATTGCATTGTATTCCTTTTTCAGTTAAAACTTCTAGACAAGGATGTTTTACACACTGTTCCCAAGAATTTACTAAAACGTGTTCTAATAAATGGCTAATCCCGCAATTTTTTTTTGTTTCAAATAAAAATCCAACATTAACATATGACTGAATATATACAAGCTCGCTACTTGGTATGTCTATTAATATTACGTTGTAACCGTGTATATTATGTATTGTCGGAAAAGTTCTGTCCTTTTTCAAAATTATCTTTTTAATAGTTTTAACGCTCATTTGTTTTTTAATATTTTTTACTTTTTGACTTTTTTGACTTTTTTGACTTTTTTGACTTTTTTTAGTTTTCATTATATCTTATAAACATATAATCCATTTTGTAAAAAAAAATTGAATCGTTGTGAAGAATAAATGGATGTGATATAAACCATATCCAACTTCCACATCATGGATCATTATTCTTCAATCGAACATATGTCAGAGGTTAATGCGGTTTTTAGTGATTTCGGAGAAGAGATTGATGACGAGATTGCGTTATTTACCACAATGAAGACGAGTACGAATTCGTTGTGGTACATTGTATGCGTCCCTGGCGCTTCTTCGGATGATCCCGAAAATGCGGATGAAGAAATAAGAAAACGAATGCTTCGCGTAAAGAATTTGTTCCCTTTCTTTGAAGATGTCGTTCGTCCATCCAGGAAAGATTGGAGAATGATGTGGAAAAACGACAAAAATGCGACATTCATCGTGGGTCCACCATCAATTATGAACGAGACCTGCTATGAGATTCACAGTCTTCTTCGCATCGCACCTTTATGGCATATTGAGCCAGAATACTTTAAAAAGTTTGTTTCCATTGATCAATATATTGTTATGGGTGATTTACAGCACCCGGAACAATCTATTAATTTGACTAAGGCTATTCCTCAAAATAACGCTGCGCTAATCGAACAATATAACGAACAAGAAGAAATCATACAGGGTGTTTCTCGTTCAACGCTGAGCATTCCTACTAATTTAGCGCGCAATGTGCCGATGCCATATGAACTTTTGGAAAAAATGCCAGACAATTTGAAGACCCCACTTCTAAATACAGCGTTTGAACAAATGGTTGGTCGGGTGCCCGCTCACTTGCGTTATGCAAATAATATATCAGTTGTGAACCAAAATACAATCTTGAACTATTGCGACGAATCTGTGAAAAACGACATTATTGAAAACAATGGGGTAAACGCAATACCTTTTGAAATACGAAATCTTATTCGCGAACAAGTGAACATATTCTTGCTTGCCGCGTCAAATGAAGACCGAGAAGATGTAGAATATTTTAAGCGTCTTGAAGTCATTGCAATGGCAATATGGAGTATTACTGATGTCAAATATTGTAATATTGAATATTTCAAAACATTCAACAAAGAAAATCTAGAACACGAGACGTCAGCAAAAGAAAAATGGCTTCAAAGTATCAAAAAAAATAATTCAAATCTCACCCCTTGTTATGACCTCTTAGCAGTCATTGTCAAAAATAAAGGGTATGTTCCAGATGCCGAAGAATGTCGCGCAATTGTTTCATGTATATTTTAAATTGGCGAGTATGACCCTTTATGAAAAAAATTGATTTGCTCGCGTCATACAAGTAGAAATTTACATATATACCAACATGTCATCACCATTTAAAGCCGGAAGCAAATACGAATGCAATCAAGGTGGTGGGATGAAAATAACCATTATTACTATGAACGATGACCGCAATCTCTATGATGATGGAACATACATACGCACAGGAGAAATTATATATATATATGACCACAACCATAAAGTTGGGCAAATGAAACAATATTCGGATGATATGTGGAACAAGGAATGGAAACAAATTGAATAACTATATTTGTGAAATTAAATTCGCATAATATGTCATTATTTTATTAGGACTAGTACCATATTTTTTCATTTGACTGCTGGTAACTTGAAATCTGGAACCGTGTGGCAACAGCAGTTCATCTTCATCTAAATCGCTGAACGCAGATTCTGAAGATATGTACAATCCCTTGGTATTTTTGGGTAATCGCAAAACGAGTAAGCAACAAGGGCTATCATCTTCTATAAAGTCCAGCGCAACATCTTTATTGAACGACGTTGAAATGAGACCTTTTTGTGTAAATAATAGTTCATCGCCTTTGTTCAGACGCTTCCATTTCTCTTCCATTGCTTCCGCACCCCTGTAAACAGTTGTATCTCCTGTACTTCGCGGCGCCTTGTTGATTATATTGTTTAAATGTACAGTGTAGTTACGTAATTTGTCTTTTTGGCGTGGATTGAGTTCTCCCAAATTATGCTCTCTTAAATAATTGTTTATCCATAACGACTCGCCACCCGTATACATACTCAACGCTTCTTGTTCTTTGGGCGTCAAATCATCCATTTTCATCGGATTAAATGGAGGCATTCTGAAGTTATTTATAACTTATGAGTATATATATTTATTGTGAAAAAATTGAAATAAAAATATAGACGAACATTCCTCTCCAAGATAAAATATGAAAGACAAAATTGCCAAAATGGTTGTTGTTTCGTGTATGGATTTGAGAATGGTAACAGAAACAATTACGATGCTGAACAATCAAGGTTATTGTGATCAATATGACCTTGTATCCGTCGCTGGATCGTCTTTGTCTGTTGGTCTTGAGAATCGTCACCATTTAAGTTCTGAATGTCGGTGTCAGTTGTCTGCGTGGAAAGAGTCTATATGCAGCCATGTAGATTTGTCCGGAAAACTTCATGGCGCGAAAGAAGTATGGTTCATAGACCATGAAGACTGTGGTGCTTACGCACATTATTATGGTGATGATACGATAAATGAAGAAAAACAACACAAAAATGTTCTTGGGCGTATGCCGAAATACTTTCCAAACATTAAAGTAAGAACCTTTTGGATGGGTCTCGATGGTACCATTCTAGAATTAGAGAATAATAGATGGATCAAATCAAACATTTATAACCCCGACAAACAATATTGGATGAACATCTACAATAGAAATAAAGTAAAAATTCTTCGTCGCAATCATCGTAACATAGTATATAAATATTTAGATATTGAACAAGAGATTGTATTAGATTGCGAAACCTTTTTCAAAACATTTTGCGAGCTAGAGAAAGATGATGACACTGGTCGTTGTAACCTTGTTGTTACATGATATGATGATGACTCATACACCTAACATTGTATATTCGGTTTGTAAGAATAACACTAACACTACAAAACGGAATATCAAATGATTTATAATCTGACGTTTACCTTGTTGCCCTTGTAAAAAGCTACATAAAAAGAATATTAATATCAACAACGAAAAGACGAACATTTGAATAATTTTATTTTTCCTATAAGTCAAAAACAAATAATAAAGAATGAATGAAGTTGCGCTAAATACATCTATTAGAAGTGTATATATATTTTTGTAATTCCAATATAGTAAACTGCTCGCACAAACCTGTAAAATTAAAAATCGTTTTATATTGTCTACATTATTGAACCAGTATAGTAACATCAATGGCAAAATACTCAAAATTATGTCGTCAAATCTATATTTTTTCATGAATTTTATATTCATTTATTTATTTTATAACAATAATAAAATGTTTCCGAACAATCTTTTGTGCAATTATTAATATTATACCATAGCTATCCGGTTTTATTAATATCATCGCATGTTGACAGTTGTTCTCCGACTTGCCTCATAACGGACTTTTTCATTTTTTCAGAAAGTCCTTCTTCTATTTTTTCAAAATCGTCTTTTCCACTTTCAATCAAACTAATACATGCCAAACAAATACAAACAATATAATCTTCATCCAAATTTTTGTTATACATTTCAGTAAGACAAGTTTCTAAATTGACTTTTCCGTGTTTTCCATTAACATAATCAAATGCCTTCTTGAAAATGGCTTCTTGGACACCTGGTTTGAGAAGTCCTTCCATGATTTTTTTACAATTGTTTGATGGCATCCAAAACTAATGGTAAGTTGATTTCAATTTTTCTATAATTTTGGGGAGAAGAAATAATGATAAAATTGAATTTGAATGGGGAACGATTAATCAACAACACAATCATGTCATCTCCAAAGTTTGAACCAGTTAATATTTACAATTATTTGAAACATTTGGGGACGTCTTCAACGGGGCACAATAATTTGTCTCTTTTAAAGGAATTAATTGACAATAGCTTTGACGCGAACGCCAAAAATATTGTCATCGATAAGCAAGAAGGGAATAATAGTGACGGCACTAAATACTATCAAATTAGATACAAGGACGATGGAAGGGGGATGGATCAAGTAAATGTGTACCGTTTTGTTCAACTTCATTCGGAAAATATAGATGGAGGTATTGGAAAGTTTGGTATCGGCGGTATCTCTACTCTCGTAAATTGGTGTGACATTGAAGATGATATTTATGAAAAATTTATTGTTATCATATCGAGAACAGAAGACAATATTACAAGACAAGTCAAGATAAATTGGAATCAATGTAAAACACTTGATGATTATACGAATCAAGTTGTAGATTCATATACAGAAAATGACCCACTGTCACTTCAATGTTTGAAAAATGAAAATATTTCACAAGGAACAATCATTATCATACAAACAAGTGAGAAGAAATATACCGAAATTGTGGAGTTGGAAGATGATATGCAAGATTACATAGATATCGGTACAACATATCAGAACTACTTTGAAAAGGGTAAAAAAATATCCTTGTTTGGTGAACAGATAAGGCACTATGCGATTCCCAAACCGTTATTGTCAGATAGATTTCAGATTGAAGTTTGGATGAAAAAGGCGACGGTGGCATTTTCAACCAAAAATGGTAAGAAAAGTCTGGTATTCAAATATGACAAAAACAAAAAAGAAAAGAAAATTACCTCAGACGATTTGGAGAATGAAGATTGGAAGCTTATATGCGATGTTTCTCTGAAACTTGAAATGCCTGGGGATCTTTATATTACAAAAAATAAGAAAGATAAATTCAATTTAAAGGGTTGGGAATCGTTCAATAAATTTTGTATTAAAAATGGCATCGAAAGTGAAAATGAAATATACTGTCTTGCCGAAGATTACATCAAGAAGCTATACATTTCGCGAGAAGATAATTATCACAATGCGCGGACTCTTGGTGGATTAGATTTTTCCATGACCGGCTTTTATGACGATGACATCAATATTATTGGAAAATGTATCAAAAAGCAACTAGTATTTAATCATAAGTTTGACAACAAACTGGGGTTGACGCAGCAAAACAAAAGTGTTGTTGAGTGGACGAACGCGCCAATCGGTATGCAACAATATATTATCAAAATTATTAATTTATGGGTAAAAGACAAACTGAAGCCTCGTATAAAAGAAGTTGACAAAGAAGAGCAAAGACTAAGGGATTTTTATATTCCGTTAGAAACATCAATGATAAATAAAACCAACTATTATTTGAGAACAAAAGACAAGAAATATATACCAACTTATCTGAACCAATCATCGCCAATCTCAGCCGGAATGGCTATATTGAAAGCACTCCAAAAAAGAATGGAACACAGAGAAGATTCGTCACAAAAAATTCAAACATGGTTTCGGAGCCAGAAGATGTTTTCTTGTATCCCAATGACAGGATTCATCAAGTTTCAGAAATTCATTCAATGGGCTCACAAACATTATTACATTAAGAAAATCCAAAATTGGTACTCTAACATTCTCATTAAACGCGCAATTATTAACTATGTTCTTTCACAAATTGCTTGTAAAATCATAAAGAGTAGGTCTATATCACTAATCCAACGACACTGGAGGTGGTATATTATTTCCAAAAAATCTACAGAAAATGAAAATAATATGGCTATTGTGATTCAAAAACAAATGAGAAAATATTTCGCATCCAAATTGTTTGAACAAGAAAAGAGAAAAGAGAAATGTTTCAAAAATCTCGCACATAACTTTAAAAAAAATGTTAAATGTCCTGATAATAGACAAAAGTTCAACTCGTTTAAACGCGAGATTTTGAGCAAGTTGAAAGAGATGGAGGAGCTTTTATAATATCAGTGGCGATAACTTAATTAATGATAAATATGGCGCGTGATAAAATGTAAATATAGATAGTAAACAGCAAAATTCAATACATAAATTACTTCCGTGTAAAAAAAAGGTCAACATTTACATTAAACATAATCGTTATCGATAGAATTATAGCTAATATAAGCGAAAGTAGCAAAATTTTATTACTTGTCAACAATACATGATGAATCATGAACAACATAATAGATAAAAATATTGTCCCAGCAAAAAAGTAGTGTATCATATATGACTCATCAAATATAATCAAAAATCCGATGCTTATTAATATGGTAAAAATAAATATTTTTGAGTATACATCATTTCTATTTAATTCATATAAGACAGTTTGAATAGCCATCAAGAACATAAAAAACAATATGTTAAATTTACATTGCTTATCACAAATAATATTTGATACGCTATTATTGCGTTTATAGTTTTTACAAACTAAAATAATTGGAAATGTATAAAAAAGTAACATGGAAAATAAAAGTGCGTCTCTTTTCATAATATAAAATTATAACATATTATTATTCAAACATCGCTCTTCTGAAGTTGATATCCCCAATGGTTGTAATGTTTGTCTAATTTTAGGAGTTGTGTAAAAATCATTCCACCATGCTCTGCTCGCTCGGGTCTGAAGAATTTCTAGAGATTTTGAACAATATATATTTGACCCCCGCTTACTATTGCATTTTTTACAAGCTAGAGCTATATTACCGGTTTGTTTTGTTCCGCCCAAAGATTTAGGGATCAAATGCTCGGATGTCATTTTATCAATGGAAATTTTTTTATCACAATAACAACATCTACCTTTTTGAATATTATACAAAAACTCTTTTTTTGTAATTTTATAATTTCTAAATGTTTCATCAGGTGTTTCTGACATCCGGATAGTTTCACATTGGCTAGATAATATATTATTTTTCGTCTCTAATTTATTAACCGATTCTTCCAATTTTGTATGATATTCTTTAATTACATCATCTTTCGCGTTTAATTCATTAGATAATTCTTCAATTATATTATTGATAAAATGTTTATCAACGCTTATTTTGTGCGAGAGAAACATATTTGGGGTTTTATTATAATAGATAACATCGTTTTATAAATTTCAATTTTTTTAAACATCACCCTTCTGAAGTTCATATCCCCAATGTTGTAAAGTTTGCCTAATTTTAGGACTTACTTCATAGTCATCGTATTTTGTCTTTTTTTTATGAATCTGATTGATTAAATTTCTACGGAATCTACTTTTAGGTCCCGCGGTATTCATCCACCGTTTGATTTGTCGTTCATCGTCATCGCTCCGTTTTCCAGAATAAAAATCACAATACCATTGCGTCCACCCATATGGGTGCGTTTCATTGATCCATTTTTTTTCTTCCCAATATTCTAATGTTGTACCGACTTTCACATTATATTTATTTATTGTTTTGTCGTAATCGTCCCATCCAGAAGTTAACCAATGTTCTGGAAGATTTTTCCACCAACTCTTTGGATATTTTTTATGCTGGTTATTGATTTTTTTCTTCAATATAGTTGAGTAAATTGGTCGCCAATAAGTCCCGCCAAAACTCCCCGTTTGAAATATTTCTTGTGGTGTCAGATTTGGAGTGAACTCCGGATAATCTTTGAATATAATCAACCCGTTTTTGTCTTTTTTTGGCGCCATGATCTTTATTTAATATAACTAAATATGTTTTAAATATTAAATAAAGAGAAAATTATTATAAATAACTAAAACTATGAAAGTAAAACGTGGCAAAAAGTCAAACCGAGAAAATAAAATCGTTGAATTAGATAACAATATTGTACGTGAATATTTGAAGGAACACAATGCCAAAAAGTTGTCGGTGAATTATCTAAAGAGGAAACTCAATATTAAAAGTAGAAAAGTATTATATTACTGCCAACATTCTAATCACATTGAACAAGTTAAACCGTGGGAGGTCGGTTCATCCAAGCATACAGTTGATGTTTTCAAATATAAGGCTTAGAACACTTTAGAACCCGGTTTGAAGCATGATATCAAAAGGAAAAGAAATAATCGTCGTTGAAAACCGTCTTATTTTTAATGCTTCTACTCATCTTCGCCGCAGACATATTCTCTGAAGACGCCGCCTTGACAATCGTTTCCCACATATTCAAACATTGGTTGGTTTTCAAACACACTTTATTCACCCGTTTTCCGGTACTTGATGTTAATTTATGTTGGTACACGTCCTCCTCGCGGAGTGACAATCCATAATACCCTTCGTTCGTCGCACCATTCTTCCAAACGGTTGCCTTTTGGGCATACGGAGACGCGTTCAAATACTCCTTCAGCTCATCCATCTCTTTTTTATCGCCCGACACATCTTTCCCCAGTTTCTTCTTCCATCGCTTGTAATTCGCCAATAACTCGGAATTCAATACCTTGCCCTGTGGCGTGAACCGGCATACTCCGAATACGAAGGTCTCCGCGTCGCACTGCACCCCCCGACTCCGTTTGTACTCGACTACTTGTAATTTCACCCCTGCGTACCCGTAGACCACCTGATTCTTATCTTGCTGTTCTAACCGTTTAGGACGGAAACGCGTATCCAAATATTGTTTGAACTGGTGGAAGATTTGTTTCGTTGGTTTGACTCCGTTCCATATGCGAAACTGACCCTCCATCATACCGCTCGACTCCTCTACATCAGGACGGACGATACAACACGCACTGATGAATTCGTCAAAACGTTTCGTCTCTTCGCTCACCGGCTGCTGTTGCTGGTAATCGCAATCCGCCATCAGTTTGTTGATTTGGATCTCCTGCTCACCGACCTTGCGTTTCAGCTCTGCTATCTCGCATACCAACACCCCGTTCGTCGCCTGGTATTCCATGTTTGCAACATTAAGTGCCGCCAAGTCCTCCTCCAACATATCGTTCCGTTTCAACAATTTGTTGTAATTGTCTACACTGTACCGCTTGCTCTCAATCACCGATTTTATGTAATACGTCAGTTTATCTGACGTGAAGGTCGCATTGTACGCAATGATCTCCTTGTACGTACTCCCATCAACTTTAATCTGGCGCAACTGTTTCTTCACCTTGGGGTGCTGCTTGATCAGGTTCTCGATCTCGACCTTGTTCTGGACCTTGAATGCGTTCACCAAAACGAAATTCGCGAACTTGCTGTGGTGGTTATAAACGCGCGACCGCAAATCGTTCGTTTGTCCGAATTTGAGGAGGGTCTCGCCGCCCTCCGTGTTGTCGATCGTGCCGAAGTAGACGCACTCGGTATTCTTGGGGAATTGGTCGATGATTGCTTTTTCCACGGCTTGGCGTTTTTTCTGCTTCTCTTGTTCGGCAGTTTCTTGCGCTAGTTTGAGTTGGTTCTGGAGTTCCATGCTCTCTTCGCAGATGGTTTCCTGGATGACCTCCTCCAACTTGATGTAGTATTCGTGGATTTCGTCTGCCTTGGATGTTCCCGCTTTGAGACAGAATCGTTTGAAGGCGGGGACGGTCATTTTGAATACCTGTCGATTCTGTCCGCCGTTGGACGAAACCGCTTGCCCTGCAGGGCAAGCGGTTTTAATGTAATCCTTCTCAACAATAAACTGTTTGTCAAGAAGCCTTCTTGCCTTTGCTTTATCATGAAATCCCATCCACTTCCATACATCGTCTAGGTCAACCACAAAATCTGTATTACAACAGTTCAAGTAACAGTAAAAGTTGGCGAGGAATACCTGTTGTTGCGTTTCAGTGAGGAATACCTCAGTTTCCCTACCAATCGCGATTGGTAATTGCCAGAGAACTTGGTGATTGGGTTGGTTTCGATGAGATTTACGATATTCATTGTATAGTAATACGCGACTTGACTTTAAATGATTTTGCTATTAAAAGAGGAAACGATGTGAGAGCTTTGATTACCTATTTGTTATGACTACCGTGTGAAGAATCTTGCTCGGTGACGAAACGTGTCACCATTTATTTTTTTTCACGTTAATTCGTGGACCACTACTGCGCTTCACGTAAGACTGAGGGTCGTATGTTTCTTCTTCGTCGTCCGAACCAATATTTTTAGACAATTCCCAAAATTCTTTTGATCCTAATCTGAAATCTTTTTGTGCTTGCGCTTTGTACCAAAAGATTTGATCTTGCAATTTGTTTGATTTCGCATTATTATTAATCACTAAACACTCATAATTTTCAGTACATTGGTCCATTACTTGACAAAAAGACTCGAATGTCGGGAACATACCCGCGAAGTTTTCGTAGATACGCTTACGATTGGCAATGTATGGTTCGCGCAAAATAAAGACATAGTCAATATTGGTTCTCAATGTTGGTGGGATACCCAACGGATATTGCATAGTAATGATAAGCATAATCTTCCAATGTCTTCCATTCATGAATAGTAAACGCATTAATTTGTCTTTTGACCACGAATTATCATATAGACAGTCATCCAAAATAACAAACGCTCTCGGATCAATATTACACTTTTTGTACGTGGCAAGTTGTTTGTTTACTTGTTTCAATACAACCTTTTGTCTTTTCAAAATATTGGCAATAATAGAGGAACTATATTCATCGTGAATAAACAGTTTGGGAACGTGATCGCTATAAAAACCGTTGCCGGCTTCTGTACCCGAAATAACAGTGCCCAACGGAATATCTCGATGATGGAATAATAAATCACGAACCAAGAAACTCTTTCCCGTATCTCTTCTACCAATTAAGACAACGACGGGACCTTTATTTTCGTCTTTTTTGAATGTGATGTGACTCATACTAAATTTCTTAAGTTCTAGTGTCATTGTTTATATATTGAAAACAAATTTAAACCTCGGAATATTACGAACGCAAATCACATGAAGATGTTATTATTAATAAGTTTAAAAATATTAAAAATATTATATCAATAATAAAAATTAATGTGCGATGCTAAAACAAGAATTATTATACGATAATTTAAACAATCTTTCAAATAATGAATTTGAGGAAATTGTTAAAGCAAAAGCGCCGGTAGAAGAATTTTTGAATATTGAAATTCAAAAAAGAGTTAGGCATTACAAAAGTAAAAGTGATGAAAACTGTTTCGAAATAAAAGACAAGGACGATAATGATAGGGAAGTATTTTTCAAATATATCACACTGGTTGACTCTCTGAGATATTTGACTGGAAAATACAAAAACGAAGATTTAACAATATTGCCTGGTGTTGAAGAAAAAAATGCCAATAGTAAATATCAAAAATATATCCATGACAAAAATAACTATGCTTATGTAGATAGTTTATTTTATTACATCAGTGGAATATTGAAAACCGACAAACAGTTTTTCCACGGTATTGAATGCTATGATATGTTTATTTGTCAGAAAAAAAATTGTAAAATAAATGTGTCAGACGATTTAGAATATTTATGCGAATCCAACTTTTTTACACAAAATTTAGGGAAAAAATTTCGGTTTGAAGACAATGAGGCAAACGATATCTTTCAGCAAAATAAAAAGGAGACTTTGCTCATTGAAGAAACCAACGATTTAGATTTGGAGTTTGAATCTATTGTGGAAGAAACACCGGTGGACAGCTCAGGAGTATCTCACTCATTAACGAGTGTAAATGAATTTTTGATTGATGATTTAGAAAATGACGATGGGTTGGCATTGAAGTATCAATATGATACAAATGACACGTTGACTAATAATGACGAAGATAGTGACGAAGATAGTGAGGAATATAGCGAAGAAGAAGATAGCGAAGAAGAAGATAGCGAAGAATATAGCAAAGAAGAAGATAGCGAAGAAGAAGATAGCGAAGATAGTGAGGAATATAGCGAAGAAGAAGATAGCGAAGAAGAAGATAGTCAAGAAGATAGCGAAGAAGACAGCGAAGAAGAAGACAAAATTTATTTATTACTAAACAAATTTCCAACACAAGTAGTTGTTATTGAAAAGTGTACAAATACACTGGATGAACTATTGGATGGAGGAGAAATCAAAATGGAAGAAATAGAGAGTGCTATTTTTCAAATTATCACAACACTTTACGTATATCAAAAAAAATATAACTTTACTCACAACGACTTACACACAAACAATATCATGTATTGTGAAACAGACAAGGAGTATTTGATTTACAAAATAAAAGATAAAATATACAAAATACCAACCTATGGTAAAATATACAAAATAATTGATTTTGGTCGCGCCATTTATGATTACAACGGACATTCTCTATGTAGTGATAGTTTTTCCAGAAATGGAACAGCTCATACACAATATAATTATAACCCGTATTATAATGAAAAGAAACCGTTAGTAGAACCAAACATGAGTTTTGACCTATGTCGTCTTGCTTGTAGCATTTTTGATTTTGTATGCGACGATATCAACAATATTGATGAATATCGAAATATTGCCCCGATATATGATCTTATTTTCTCGTGGCTATACGACGATAACGGTGAAAATGTACTATACAAACAAAATGGCGATGATAAATATCCTGGATTCAAGTTGTACAAAATGATATCCAGGATTGTTCATAAACATATTCCAGAAGATCAATATGAACATAACGTTCTTAAAAAGTATATTGCGTCGGACTTGATAGTTGATAATTGTTTACATGATGACAAATGTCATTACATGGACATTGATGATATTATTTCGTAAATATATATTTTCAAATTGTTAAATATAATACGCAAGAATAAATAATGTAAGTATTATATATAATGGTTGCGTGCTCGTCTCGTCGTAAGACAAAACATCCCTTTTGTGGACATGACCCTAAGTGCTACTGGAATAATAGGTCTTGTAAAAAAAGACCTGGCGTAAATAACAACACGCGTAGGAATATGAATACTAATCGCGAACGCTTACACCAAGACCCCAATTCTAAACTGAATATGATTTTACACAAACTCAAAAACATTGAAGCAAAGTTGGAAAAGATGACTCGTAAGAATACAAACATTTTGTCAAAACCGAAATCTATCAAATCAAACAGAGAGACTGCTTTTAACTCCAATAGAAATATTAATAACAATGGTTCTGCTAAAACTGCGTCTCCAACAAATGTAAAAATGCTTTTAAATCAGTCTAGCGATAACACAGCAGAAACGGCCTCGCCGGGCGCTGTCAACCGACTTAGAGATTTATAGATGACTTAGAGATGGAATCAAATCAAAATTGAGGTTCGTTTGTGAAAATTGTGGTCGTTTTACTACTCTCAAAAGAGACAAAATTACTTCTAAATATTAACACAGCATAAGAAACAATTCCTACTAAAGCACTGTCTTTAAACGCCTTTTTTTTATCGTCTTTGTTTTTCTCCACTGAAACTTTTAAAATGAAATATATAATACATATGACTGCTGCTACAATAAAATTACTATTCAATAACTCCATATAATTTATTTGTTATTTAAATAAATTATATATAACGAAAATAATCCATTTATTTAAAAGGCTAGTTCTTCGATTCCAAGATCAATTGGCGGTTCACTTTCCGAATTTTTTGTTTCATCTTCGATGTTATCAAAATCCAAGTTTATTTCTTCAATCTCATTCATATTGGAAATAGACGGGCTATCAAAATCGCTATCCAGAACTAGAGGCACATTATCCCCAATGGTGAATGTATTTTCATTGTTGCTTTCTTGTTCGTTGACTTCAGGCGGCTCTTCACTTTCAAAAGAGATAGACTTATTCTCCTCTTTTTGGTCATAATTATTATTTGATAATAAATCATCTACTGTCGGAGGTGCTTCAGATAGAGATGGTTGTTCGTTGATTACAACACTATTGCTTTCATCTTTTAGAATAGAAGAGGGCGTTTCAATTGAGTCTCCAACTTGTTGTTGTGGCTTATTGTTTTCTTGTGGTTCTTGCTTTGGTTCGTCTATTACTTTTTCTGTTTTTTCAACATCTACTTCTTGTGTTTCATCAATATATTGTTTCAGAAGTTGTTCTACTGGAATATTATCACGAATTGTGTTCATAATACACGTTTGAACAATAATTTCAAATTCTCGATTGTGTTTTTGTTGCTGTAACGGTGTCGCCTCAATTTGGAATAAATAAATATTCGAATACAATTTTCGGGCAATGTTAATGTAAACGTTATGCAAAAATTGTTTGAAGCAAGGTATATCAATGTCAATTTTCTTGTTTTGATTTCCAGTGCGAACACAACTCAATATTTTTAACTGAAGAATATGAACACAAGTAATGAGGTCTTCTAAATATTTACACTGCGAACATTCTTTAATTCGTTCCACCTCAGCATCCACCATAGTTTGATTCCACTTTGGAATCATAGACAAGTAGTTTTGAAAGGTCATCAAATATTTCTCGTCTTCGTCATTTTTCTCACATACTTCCATTGCTTCGCTGTATATTGAACGAAAGCCGTCGATAATGTGTCCAGACAAAATATTCATCAAGCGTATTGACCATTCAGACTTAGAATCGTTCAGCAAATTTGAATTATAATCATCCATTTAATAGTAATCATATATTTCTATTTCTAAATTATTACGAAATACTACCAACAAGTAAAAAATAGAAAATAAGTCATTGTAAAAGTTTTTGTTGACCTTCCCAAATATTAAACTCAAATTATTGTGGTTTGGATTTGTCCTAAATTTTTGGAAAATTTCAAAACAATGAAAATTATACTTGTGGAATTCAACGCTAATTTTATATATTTCTAACAGCTTGTTGATTTGTGGGTCTTTATTTTGGAGTAAATTATTATATTTTTGAATAAGATATTTATATTTTGTATAGTTGAATTTATCTATATTGTTATGCAAAGACCTATTGCGATTTTCATTAATGTAAATGTGCGCGAATCGCGATGACAGCGGATTCAACAGACGATACTTATTTTCGCAAACAAAGATGAATCTCGTTGTTTTACTATATTGTTCTATTGTTCGCCTTAAGCTATATTGAGAATCATATGTCAAATTGTCGGCATGTTCCAAGACAATTGTTTTGAAATTCACGTCTTTAGTTTTGTTGAATATTTGCATTGAAAATAGTTTAATATGTTCTTTGATAATTTTGATTCCATTTGTAGATAAACAGTTAATTGTAAGGACATATTTAGAAATATTTTCGTTTGAATTATATAGATTGGTGATAAATTGATGGTATGTTTCTTCTTTTCCGCACATATATGGTCCGAAAAATAATATATTTGGAATGCTGGCTTTCTGTATATAACTGTCCAATTTCATTTTTGCTTTTTCCATTTCCACTTTTCTTAGTTTTGTAATATAAAAATATGTCTGTAATATTTAATATTTTATAAGTTAATAATATAATTAGATGACAAACACTCCTCAAAATTGTATTTTCAAAGAGATTCAAATGGCAAATCAAAAGTTATCCGATAAACATTTTTCAGAATTGTTTCACAATGTTTACAATAACGTAATATTTTCTACAATTCCTTACACAATTTATAAAGAATCACAATCAAACACTTGTATTTACAAGTATAACAGTGGCAACTGCATCGCTTTATCGCATTTCGTAAAAGAATATTTACAAGCGAATCATAATATCAAAAGCTATATTATTGCGGCAAGTGTTCCAAATAGCTGTAAAACACCCGGCACACCCCATTTGACACATTGTGCAATATTAATTCCACTGTCAGAAGACAAGTTTTGTATCATCGATACTGCTTTATACTTTTTAGAACCAATGATTTGCGATGTAAAAGATACAAGTACCCGCACAATTGAAATGTCCGATGTGTATCAGCACAATATACGGCGAGTAAACTACAATATTTCAAAATGCGACAATTGTTTACTTGATATAAACTACAACCAAAAACTGGCGAATAATTCATTGTGCGTCTCTTGTGTATTTGAGCACGATCAAAGTGAACATTGGAATTATTATCTAAACGAAATTGTTAATCCAGATAATAATATTGGTCATGCGTATCTGAAACATAAAAAAGAGCCTTTTATGATGTATACTCAAGTAGTAAACAAAAAACCAGTATTGAAATATAAACTTAAATTACAAGATGATGGGATGATTGTGATTAAAAAATACCCCGAAAACACTGTTGTTTTCAATGGAAATTCCGGTCAGTTTGATGAAAATAAGATAAAAGCTGAAATGCGTAAATACTTATCCGGCGTTTTTAGTATATAGTAATAATTTTATTATTTATGAACTGTTCAACGGTTGGGTATACGGATTTGATTTGAATGCGTCCAACAGCGACGCATCTAAGTGACTGTTGCTGATTTCTTGGTAGTTTTGTGGCATAGAGGTGGTGGTACCCAGACTATCGCTTGGGTGTTGATAGGAAGTTGGTTTGGGTCTATACACCGGAGTTGATCTAGTATTTTCACACTCTTTTGCGTTTACTTGCGCAACAATTTTGTTGTTAAAAAGGCTAATGTTGCCGTTAGATTGTACACCGCTCGCGTAAACGCGGTTGTTATTTTCTTGGTTATATTGAGCAACGTAGCTCATGTTTCCACTTAACTGAGAAGCAGCCGGACCCGTTTCGGATTGATTCATCGAATTTCTTTGTGTCGCGTTTAATATGGGGTTTACATTCATATACGCAGAATCTTGCTGTTTCTGAACATTCAAGTGATTCATATTCAAATCACATTCATACATTTCTCTATTGGTGGTAGAGACTTCTTGCTTGTTGCGAATGGTATGCGCGGCGACGTTATTTAGACCAACATTACCAGATGATTGTAAACTAGTTGTAGTGTTTACCTTCTTGCTGTGTCTCAATCCATTCATAATTGGTTGAACGATGCTGGATACAGTAGACCCCATTCCTCCAAAGTGAGACGTTTTTGTTGTATTTCGGTTGTTGTTATGTGCGTTATAAGAGGTTTTGCCATAATTTTGTTCACTTGTCGGATTTGTTGTTTTATCTACGCGATTCGTAATTGGAGCCCCATCTAATTGTTGTTTGTTTGCTTCCAAATAGTTTTGTTTGGCATAAGCAGCACCATTTTGGTTAATTCTGGTTCCGTAATATTCAACACTCGTGTTATCGCGATTTTCATTGGTAAGCATTTGATGGGCACCCACAGTGTGCATATTGGGTCCAGATGTTCCCGCAATCATACCTAAATTATCTTTGTTTACAAAGTAAGAGTCCGGCGTTTTTTTGTCAATTTTTCCATGCTCGCCTCTGTTTTGTATTGGATTTATCGCAGGTCCCATATGGTCGTGTAGGCAGTAAATATTTTTAGGATTATTAGAAGTGCGCAACTCATCTACACCTTTAGGCATCCACTGGTCTCTCGTTTCATTATAATTATTGTATCCACTTGTAATCACATTTTCATCGTATTTTTTGCCAAGACCGGGCGCAACTTTGATTTCTTCCCACGGTTTACTGTTCGCGTGGCGGTGAGAAGCATTCACACGTGACTGAAAGAATTCATTTTGGTTCTGATTACCATAAACGTTCTGGGTATTATTTTCTGGTTTGAACATGGTGGCAATCTCTTCCTTTTTAATATCATACGTCCCTTGTCCAGTATAAGAATCTAAAATAGAAGAAGTATTCATATTACCACCCCCGTTTGTTTTTCCTCCATAATAAAGGTTCATATTATTGTGATTAATATCGTCGTATTTAATTTTTTCTCCAGCAAGATTTTTGAAAATATTATCGCTAGTATTAGAAGACGCTTGTTCTTCGCTTGAAATATTATTCAAAAAGAATTTGTCTTGATATTGCGAAACATCTTGTTGATTGTTAATGTTGTTATCACTCTTCGCAATGTTCGGGTGAAACTTTTTATATTCTTTGGAGAGCAAATCGCCGCGCGGATCAATGTCGCTCAAATTAGCCATATTTTCTTTTCCATTACCAATACATTCTTCTTCATTTTCTTCATTTTTGTTTCTGTCATTGCTAATTAAAACCGCTGTTCCTAACAATAATAATGGAATAGCAATTTGTGCCATAATTTAATCTCTTATATATAAGTTTTATATTTTTTTATGATTTTTTCTATATTTGTCTTTTGTGTCAATATTTGTGTCCACATTGTTTTCAAATTTCAACGAAAAATGACTTTGAGGGTCTTCAAACAAAATCTCCGGTCGGTATTGTTGGAGAGAACGATACGTCCAAGATGGATGAGTGCTCCTTGACTCATCTGTCACGCTTTTATTCAGTTGATATATTGGAATTTTCCGCTCTCCATGATTGACACGATTTTTTTTGTTGTATTGGTTATCAATAAAATCCCGCGAATATCCACGTTCCATTTGTTTCAACTGCCCCTCTAGATCTATCATTTTACTATATTGTAAATTTCCGCTTTTTTGTAAGCGAATATGTGGATCATCGACAAAGACATTCTTTGTACCCGTGTTGGAGGGAACATTAAATGTATAGCTACACATAGATGTCGTCTCAATATTTGATTTTAAGATTCTACTAGTATCATCGTGAAATCTTGTAAACGCCATTATATATATAGTTTACTTATAAATTATATATATAATTATTTAAATGTTATGAAAGCCACCTCTTTCACTGACATGTAAAAATGAAGGTGGAACTAATGTTTTTTGTTTTTTAAAAAGAGGTGTGTCTGTAATTTTTTTGGTTTTCAAATCAGGATTAAAGTTCGCTCCCTCCAAATTTATACTTTTGATGCCTCTGAGTTTACTCTCAATATCAATATTGTTGTATGACAAGGTCTCGCTGTGTAATTTGGGAACTCCGCCTAGTTCCAACATCTTATGAACCGAACTATTTTGACAATAGTCAACATTCAACATATAATTCATTTTGTTGGAATTCATGAGTTTTTCTACATTGTATTCAGGATTTTGATTTTTGTTACTTGTAAAAGACATATTACAGTTAATATCTATTAATATAGTATTTTATAATAATTCATCTAATTACACTCGTACTTTTCATTTTTGTAAATCTCGCGCGAAGGAAGACCACCGCGCACCCAACCATTTGCAGCCGATTCTTCTACAATGTGTTTGCTGCTCAACCTCTTTTGGAGTTTTTTCTGCATCGGGTACTTGTCAACATTAACCTGACATTCTTCGTTTATTTTAACAGCACTCTTTTTCTCTCTTAAAGTGTCGCCTTTGCGCAGATCATTTTCCATTCCAACATCTACATTTCCTCTTCCTAAATAAGGAACTGTCTTGAAGGTGCGTTCTTGAAGACTTATCTTGAAGTTCAAGTTTGTCAATTTAGAATTTATTAACTCGCCACTTTCGTCAATGTTTCCACCATTCGGCGAAACTTGAAACCCACCTTTCATATTCATAGTCGGATGTGAAGATGCTAGATTAATTACCTTGTTGTCGTTTAATTCGCTAAAATTTGATGTATTGTATCCCAAATGCGTTTTGTTCATAAGATTCTCTTGAGTAAAATTATAATCATCATTTCCAATCCTTGAAATGTTGTTAAAAACAAAATCAACAAGTTGGGTCATTATTATATAAAATGAAATATTTTTTTTTTGTTATTTAATATATTAACAAGGGCTTTTCAGAATATAGTTCACCATAACAATAACTGAGGAAATCGCCTTGATCATTCGGAATCGTTGTACTCGGATTTATATAAAACTGCCGCATAGAAGATTCAAAGTTCAAATTGTCAGAAATATTATTGAATATATTTCCAATATCCTTGTTTCCTTTATTCGCTTCATAAATAAACTGCTTTGTCTGATGATTGATTTCGGACTCTTTATTTTGGTCGTATTCATCTCTCAACTTCTCTTTATTGACGTCATCTACATAATCACTATTCAATACATTATACAACGGATTCTTACTTGTATGTTTGTCCTCGTCAAACGAGTCAGGAATTGACGATTCAAAACTTTCCAATTTGTTATAATTCTGAATAAAGACTAACGCCAGAATCATGACAACCCCTAGTAACAAAATCAAATAGTTATTCAAAAGAATATATCCGAACAAAGATGAATACAAAATAAACCTAGTTGTTGCGTTTATTTTTTCATTATAGTTCATATGCGAATATGACCACACTTCTAATAATTTGTCTTTATGAAGTAATACTTTTGGGTCCTGTAACCAGAATTTTGTTTCCATTATAATAATTGTCTATATAATATAAAGCATATATTATTGTTAGTTGTTAGTTGTTCTTCTTCTTTTTCTTCTTCTTTTTCTTTGGATTTGTAGTTGATTTCTTATTAGTCGCCTTACTTTTATGTAAAGACTCGTTCGGATTGCTATTGTCATCATTCCATACAAACGTATCATCGGAAACTTGGGTCATATTGCCAGCCATTGCTTCTTTTTGCTTTTCTTCATTATTCTTTCTAAGTTTTTCTTGCATTCGTTCTTTCATCTTGGATTGATTCATAGATTGTTGCATTTTATTTGCCATTCCCTTCATATCAAAATTCCCACCCGCCATTCCCATTTGGCTCATCATGTTTTTCATTCCAGGCATGTCCTTCATTTTCCCCATAATTTCCTGAGCCTCCTTCATCAATTCACTTTCCTTCATTTGACCGCTCTTTAATTTTTCTTCTAGTTTCCCACCTATATTTTTAACAACACCAAGCAGTTTTGATGGATTTTTGAAAAACTGTTGTAGCAATTCGCTCTGCGACTTCTCGTCTTGACCCTCCTCGAATCCAAACTCTTTTGATGCTTCCTCAGCAATTTCTTTTGCTAAACTCCCTATTTTTCCTCCCATTAATCCGCTAAGATGGTCTTTTAATTCTTCCTGATTCATTGTATTTTCAAAGAAGTTACCAGAACCCTCTTCGCCACTGACCCCTTGTTGCGATGCCTTGGCAAATGATTCAAAAATGTTTTCAACATTACTCAAATCACCCATTTGCTCGCTAAACATTTCATTTAAACATGGGTCAACATCATTAAAAAAGACATTTCTCATCTCGTTCATAGTTTCTTCTATTTTATCTTGAAGGTCGTCTTCATTAATCGCCTCAAACAAATCTTTGGCAGCTCCAAAATCTTCTTTGCTATCGACACCCTTACACACTGAAAACAATATTAGTTGTAAGTATTTCCAGATAGTTTTTTTGGAACCGTCGCTTAATTTATCATCCAAAATAATTTCTTTAAAATTTAAATCTGGTAATAAAAAACATGAATCGTCGCTATCAAATAATTCGTCGTTTTCATACAAAATATGAAAAAAATTTTCTGGGTAAACCTTTTTACAATGACAATAATATTCATCATAATCAATCACATTGAATTTGTCTTCATATTCTGGAAAACTGATCAAAAGGTCCTTGACAAAATCATCGATTATCTTTTGGAAATCCTCGCTTTTTTCCATTATATGTATAATTGTAATTGTAAAATTATTTATTTAAATGACTTTATTTGGTATTATTGTATTATTTTGATTTTCAAATTGACTATTGAAATTGCGCTCATTTGCCAAACGCAATCTTTTTTTCAATGATTCTACTTCATTTTGTAGACTATCATTTTCTTTCTTAAGAACAGAAAAATTAGTTGAAACAACATTGTTTTTCGCCTTAACTTCATCATAATCGCGCTGAAGTTCATTAAAACGGCACACAAGATCATCATAATCATCTCCTAGTTTCATTGCCATGAATATCATTGCACTCTGATTTTCTTTTACTGTCATATTTAATCTTGTAGTGTCAGAGAATGTACGAGTAAGATTCAATTCGGGGTCTTTAAATCTGCGTATTACGATTTCCCTTTTTATGACTTCATATTTTGCGGTGCGTTTTCCCCAGCACCCCCTTTTGTTGTAATCATTAAACTTACGGTCAAACTGCCCCATAATTGTTGTTGGCATATAAACGACTGACACCGTTGATTCAATTTTATTTTTAGTTGGTATTAAAATACTGATAACTCATTTGCGTCAAAAACTTAATTTTCGCTAAAATAGATTCCACAACGAAGTTGCTCACAGAATTATATTTTTCTTTGATCAGGACAATATATTTCATCACGGAAACATTGAAATCCTTGTTCAACTTTGCCTGTAGTTCATCGCTAAAGAAATAGTTGACATTATTATCCATAATGTAGTGGTAATATTGCTTTGTGATATATTCATACCACGTTTTAATAAAGAGTTTGATATTTGTCTTTTTCAACAACAAATTTTTCTTGTAAAAATCGTTAAACTCTTTATTTTTGTTTTCTAGTTGTTCTTTGATAGTGTTGAGTAAATCAAAGTAAATATCTACAAACGTTTTTACGATTTGTTTTTTCTGAGCAGCAGAGTGACTCATATTGCTATTGAAGTTGGATAGTTGTTAAACTATTTGTCTTTTTAAATCATAATTCATTATTTCTCTCTTGTTGAATTTTGTCTAAACTAATCGGTTCCTGTTTCTCACTTAAATCTTCTGTTGGTGTGTAAATATTTTCGGAATGATTATTTGTAGACTCAATAGACGCATACGTGTACATTTGACGCGTCCCGCCGTTACCTTGTGCGGATAGTTCGTCGTGGTTTGTATCCCAGAAACTAAATGAATCACTTGATACCCCAAAAGAACCGTTTGTTTCAGACTCTAAAGAAAACGAATTTGGTTCCATATTTAGTTTCTGTCGCTCATCATTAATACTTTTACTCATCGGAGCAAAATACTCCACAATTTGACCCCCTTTTAATATTTCATAGTTTGGCATTATACACAGAGTTGGAACGCAAGTAATCATAGGTGGTAGTGGCATGGTCTGTTGTGGATTCAAATAAATATGTGTAATATTGTTTTCAATGTATCTGTTATCAATGCAAATCAACTGAACTTTATCAAGAAAATTTTTCTGTCTTAGATTCGCCAGCACTTCTTTACTGTGAGCGCAAAGTTCGCTAAAAAATAATAAATGTTTTGGATTTGTCTTGTTTAAATTTTGTTTGTTAGGCATCATATTCATATTTTTCTCGGTATTGTTATTCATGAACTATATTTCAATATGATTTAGAGTATAATTTTTTTTGATGATATAAACTAAAAAATTGAATTAAAAATAAAGTATAAATTTATACAACATACATCCATGAGTGTTCATGTTGAAAACGTTGTTGAATATGAAGGGACTTTGACGTTCAATATACGAGGAGTAGAAACGTGTGTTGTCAATTCACTTCGTCGGACGTGTTTGTCTAATATTAAAACACTTGTTTTCAAAGGATTCCCGCATCATGAAAGTTCTATTAATATAATCAAAAATACTACAAGTTTCAACAACGAGTATTTGAAACATCGCATTTCCTGCATTCCTATTATGAGCAACAAAAGTAACGAATTTGACCAATTAAAAGAGAACCACAAAATTGTCGTTGATGTGAAAAATGAAAAAGGAAAACAAGAAAAAAGGTATGTTACAACCAAAGACATTGTTCTTGTAAATAAACAGACCAATAATGAGGTTCAAAGCGAAATGAGTGGGTCATTGTTTCCACCTGACCCGATTAGTGGAGAACATATATTGCTTTGCGTGTTGTATCCAAACCATAACTTGAGCGATAATGAAATGGAAGAGTTAAATTTCGAGGCGGAATTTGAAATTGGTTGCGCTCAAGAGAATTCGTGTTGGAATGTTGTGCATAATTGCACTTATGAGTTTCTGCGCAACGAACCGGAAATATCTAAAAGGGCAAATAATATTGAAGATAAAATGGAAAAACGAGACTTTGAAATTCTGGACGCGCAAAGAATTTACTATGAAAACGAGTATAAAATGACAGTTGAGAGTTTAGGAATATTTACAAATAGAGAGCTAATGGCTAAGAGTTGTGAATACATCATAAGTAAATTGAATTTAATTATCCAGTATACTAAAGATAATGAGCTTGCGAATGTTCAAACAAAAGAAGAATATATATCGGCGTCAAATGACGGAACAAAATCAGCAGAAGAAATTGAAGAATACCAAAATATGTATTGTAATATATATACCGAGGATGATTTCTTTGTGTTTGAACTAAAAGAAGATGATTATACAATTGGCAAGCTTATTGAAGTTTATTTATATAGCAGTTACAAAGAAACGCTAAGTTTCGTAGGGTTCAAAAAGAATCACCCAGTCCAGCCAAATGCACACATTTACATTCGTTATAAAAAAGAACAATCAAATAAAAAGGATATATTCTCTCATATTAAAAACACCGCCTTATATCTCCAACAGGTCATATTCAAAGACATTCACTCTTCATTTATTGGGAATTAGTAATTAAGAATTAAAAATTAATAAATAATCTCATTCTTTATATAAATTATGGAAAACATAAATCTAAATAATTCTTTATTTTATGGTAATATTGTTAAATTGGAATCAGCCCGTAAAGAATTATTGAACGATACATTATTTTTTGTTGATTATATTGATGATTCTAAATTGAAACTCATTTCGGAAAATTTGGAAACTCAAATTTTTCATTTGAATGCTGATGGCGGTGTTGACAATATTGATAAAGTCATTGTCGTGAATCAGCAAGAAGATGGTTATTGTGTCATAAATCGTCTTTTACCTGGAAAACTAATTAAGATCAACTTTGCTGGTGAAGATGCGTTTATTCAAGGTGAAATTAGAAAGCTTGAAAATGATATGATTGTTGTAAAAACACTGGAAAGTGAACTATTATATATTGATTTTGAATATTCTGGTCTCCTAGAAAAATATAAAATTCGTTCTATTGAGATCATCAAAAGTTACAAAAGTTACCAAACCGGCGACTATGATATTGTGGATGATGGAATAAATACTGGAGACAAATTTATGTCACTGGAAGACGGATTAGGAGAAACAACATATACAATTGAACAGCAGGTCAATGATTACATTGAAAAAAGTCTGTCTACGTCGAAAAACAAAAAGAAAGTAATTTCAGAAATTGGCAAATACAAGCTGCTGTTGGAAGAATATACTGAGTTAGATTCTGGAATCAAGATTAAACAGATTCCCAACAATCAAATTCTCTATTCTATATTTGATTTGAACCCTAAAATTGTCAACCTTTTTTCATCTTATCTACACAAGGATCTGTATTACAATTCTGAGAAAGTTGGAAATTATGAACTTGATAGTATAGACACAGAAATTTCAAAATGGCAGTACAGTGTTACTGAAAAGAGTTACGAGAACTCTTCTTTAGAAGAATTTTCCGAACAAGATAATATCATGCCAATAAATACAAAAATAAAAAATTATCATAAAAAAATCCGTTTAGAAACAGAACAAAATATTGCACTGGTTAATAAAGTAACACATTCTAACAACAGTCCGTTTTTCTTTGCGATTGGGAAAGAGGGCGAAATTCAAGTCATTCCATACGATATGGTTCATGCGAACAAAGGAGAAAAGGTAATTTTGAATGGAGTTGTATTCAAGAACTTGCCAACAATTTTCAAGGAAATGAATATTCATCATTCGAGTAATATTCTTTCTAAATCATTACAAAACATGTATATTCGGTATGAAAAAATACCCAAAGTCAAAATGTTGAATGGTGATGTTATGAAAGATAAAAAATATTTTGATAACAAGCGTGTTACCTTCTATGAGTTTCAGGAGGACAAAACGTTTAAAGAATATATTGAAGAACTTGATTTTGGTTTGAAAGAGATTTATGATAAAATATTTGACAGAAAAGAAGTTTCTATGTTCCAGTGTTTAAAAAAACTGGCTTTATTTGATGTTTCAAAAATGAATGTTTCGGAACACTTATTTATTCAAAAACTTGTGCGAGAGAATCTTAGCGTCACGAAAAAGGAAATTAATGAAAAGCGCGCACATTTTGTCAGAATGAATAAAAAACAAGATGACTATGAATATGTTCCATATGAAAGCATGTATGAAATCGTAAAAAATTCTTATTTATCGGATAAAAAATCAAAAACAAGCAATGTTCATTACCACATGGGTGAGTTGTTGAAGATCGCAAGCATTGATAACATGGAGTTGTTGTTATTTGAATTAAAGCAAATGAACAGAGCAAATCACATCGACTTTAAAGATGAAGAAGTAGATAACTACATATTGGATTTACAAGCTCAATTGAATGGCGAGATCTCCAAAGATAGCGACAAAAATCGCGTTGATTACTCCAAATATTACAGAACCAAAGGTGAAATGGTACGTGATTTAAATAAAATAATACTGAAAAATATAAATAAAACAGAAGAAGGCAAAATAGAAAAATATGACCCAATTCAATATTGTTATGAAAATGTGATTAACAATGCGAAATTTGACGGTGACCTCAATAATTTTGTGAAAGAATTGGATAAACTATTACAGGCCATGCACGAAGAAAATGAAAATTATGCGAATTTTGACGTTATTTTTGAAAATGAACCAGATAATGAAAACATTTTAAACGTTCTCGTTAAACTGATCCAGAAAACACAAATACGCCAAGATGATAAGTGCTACGTGGAAGAGGAAAAGAAGTTTTATATATACGATGGAACTCAATGGAATAACTCCGAAGAGTCAAAAACACAATTAAATAAAAAGAAATTTCTTCAAGTAAAGAACTCTATTGATGAATTTGAAGAAATAAAAAATAGAATTATCAATGAGTCGGTCATTAAATATGCGCAAAAGTTTGAAAAAGATGACGATGAAGACGATTATTCTAGTGAAAAAATACGCAACAAAATGATAAATAAAGTTAAAAATACGAAAAAAAGTAAATTGCGTGAGTTGCTCAAATACAACTCCCAGAAATATGATTATCAACAGTTATTTGATAATCTAGGTTATGAAACTCTTCAACACTACTCACCTAATACAAATTTGTTGTACATTATTCTAGGGATTGATGAACTAGAACGAAAATACTCGTTAATCCAGAGGTTTATATCTCTATTTGCCATTGATAATGGTGATGAAAAATGGCTTTTTTGCGTCTCTGAAAATATTAAATTAATCCCAAAATATTTACAAAAGTTAAGCGAAGCATATTTGTTGTACAACACCCATGAGAGCGTGATGAAAGAAATTTGTCATCTTGAAGGAGAATTGAGTGAAGAAGGCGATGCTTGGATCCACAAAGAGAGTGGCTTTGTCATTAAGAGACTAGACTTTGACACGAATTATGGATACGATGATAATGGGTTTAAAATAAAACTGGATACTATTGAAGGTGTTGACAATGTTGACAATGATGAAGAAAATATCACAATTACTGAAAACACTACTGTAACTAGTGTTAAATCAAGACACGTCAAATCTAAACCAAAACAAAATAAGCGGATGATGCGTCTTTTAAAAGATTTAACGTCTGTTATGATGCGCGACTTAGATGTAAAATTTAGACATAATGATGATACTAGTTTATTATACGCAACTATGGAAGAACTATTTCAAGAGTCTTCGTTACATCCAAAGTATGAAAGTCTTGGTATGCTTGGTAGCATCTACGTTGTGATATCAATGATTCTCATATACAAGCAGTCTAAAAATGTCGCGGTCGTAAATTCATATTTGCCATGTAATATGTCATTTTCCGGATTCCCGTATGAACAAGATGAATCATCTTTAGACGGGATCAAATACCTGGCTTGTTATCTTAAAACCAGGCTCGAACGGGACAAGCAAAAGAAAGTTAAAAAAAATCAATTGTCAGAAATGGTTTTTCAAATTTTCCAAAAATTTGCGTCTATGAAAAATACAGAAGAAAATATTGCAACTGACATTCTCAATTATATAAAAATATTCTTTTTGAAAAATGATTTTGTGAAAGATATGATGCAGCAAAAGCGAAACTTTGAGAGTAAAAATCCAAAAGCGAACTTCCTCTCTGATCCTCCGGCAATGTTCAAACCAGCGCTTGTAGAAATTTCAACACAAAACGCAGACGATGAACATGGGTTCAAGCACAGAACAGATAATTTTCTGTATAAACATGAGAAGCGAAAAAGAGAAATGGAAATGATAAATCTGAAAATTGAAGAAGAAATAAAAGCATCAATCAAGAAGGAAGAGCCGCTACTCAAAAGTCATTATGAAGAACCATTCTTAGTAAATTATTGCTGCCAAGATAAAGATATTGTGGTAAATTCATTGCTGAAATCTGAACTTAACAAATCAACCATCTCCAAGCTAGTGAATAAAAGCGATGAATTGTTTAAGAAAGTATCAGAAGAAGACTTTAATTGTTTCAAATGTACATCACTGTTAATTCCTATCCTTGATAAAATGGAAGAAGAAATTAACGTGACACGCATATATAATCAAGAATTGTTGTATTCCTTCTTGTCGTCATTACTACAACTTGAAAATAAAGACAAAAACCTCCCTGAACACTTGAAAATACTTGCTAAGGAATACAACATTGAAGAGTTAGACGATGAATTTTACACTGAAATGGGAGAAATTGGTAAAAATGGTAATGTATCCAAAAAGATTGAATTATTGGAAAAATACGACATTGAAATTAATTCCTCTTTTATGGAGAACGTCTTGACACGGCACCATAAACATCTTTATGATGAACAAAAAAAACGTCAAGAGTCAGAAACCGAAAAGTTGCGACTAAAAAAAACTAACAAAACTAAAGTCTTGTCTGATTTCCAGTTTGAGTATATTGATACAGAAGAAAAGGCTAAAAACCAACTTGATCAAGAAAATGTATCTAACAAATTTGAGAAAGAACTCGATATTTTGTCCGGTAGATACAATAAATTTATGTCAAGTAATTTCAACAAATCTAACCACCGAACTGTCAAAATCAATATGAAGACGCTCTTGATCAATTTGAAAAATGGCGTTTATTTAGAGGAAAAAGACAATGAACAATTTGAATTGTATATTAAACAATTATATAATATCAACTACCAATTAATTTCGTTTGTTCCAGGACTTTTGTTCAACAATAATTTCCATAATGACACCGGTTTTGAACATTTCAATTTCGCCGATGCTCACGTTGATGATTTGAAGAAACATCGCCAAGATTACAGAAACGGATTTTACAAACTTCCAAATGCTAGTGAAGAAACAGTTAATATTCTGAAGTCAATTTCTAATTATAAGGACGTGTTGTGTATCAAAACATTTAACAAGAAAAGAACGAATCAATATTCTTTTTTGTTATATTTATTCTACAAATTATTAAACTGTTATATCGAGTTATCTGAATCAACCGATGTTGTAGTAGATGTAAATTTTGAAATTGTAAAGATGATTCTAGAATACACTAAAAATACATCTTATAGTTACGCGAAAATGGTGATAAACAATAATCAATCAAAGCAATCCGAAAAATATGTGAAGACAGAATCATTAAGAAAAATGAGGCCACAAGAAAGAGAAGCTGAAAAATACAAAATGGCAGCAAAATTGGGTGACTGGTCTTATGGTAATCAGAGTAGGGTATTCAAATATTACAAACAGTTTTACCACGAAGATTCCGAAAAGGCAAATGAAATTAAGAACATTGCGAGAGAACTATATGCGGAAACAATAACAGATGGAAATAACGAATTATACCACGATTCTCAATTTGAGAACTCATTGACAGACATGATCAACGATGAAGAGGCGCAAGACATAACAATGGTCGGAGATGAAGACGGCATTGTTCTTGATGACGAAGGCTGTGAATTAGACGATTACGAATAAAAGAGTAAAAAATTATATAAATATATAGTAAAATGCTTGTAGATAAATTATACTTGTCCATATTTCTCTTTGTTTCGTTATATTCAATTGTCAATATTATACAACCAAACGCCATATACAACCATCAACAAAACTCGTTGAGACCGTTCGGCGTCGGATATAAAAACACTACAATTATTTCGTTGTGGCTTGTCAGTATTTTATTGGCAATTCTTAGTTATTTTGTTGTAATATATTACTTCAATATCATGAATATGTGGTTTTGAAATAATGACACTGCTATTTTTTACAAGACCTGCAAAGTGGGCAAGTATTTACTGGGTTTGCGCGTTGCCAAGCAATGTAACAAGTTCCACAAATACCGTGATGATTCCTTTTGTCTTTTATATCACAGTTGTAGTAATGCTTTAGTTCATTTATTTGATAACAAACATTACATTCCCCGCGAAATGTAGTGGTTGTTATCAAAGAGCGTTCAATATCATATTGTCTAGTATTTTCGAAGCGAATGTGAAATGAGTAACACTTTGAATGAAATTGTTTGTAGACAAAATCGTCTATTGTAGCATTATTTGTATCATTCAACTTGATAAGATTCATAGTATGTTCGCGATCATTCATGTGAAATATTGAAAAATCTAAAGTCGTCTCCATCAACGATTTCAAATACTCAATGTATAAACTGAAATAAGCCTTAAGTTCAAAATTATAATGAGGAAGACAAAACGTTTCTCCACTATGTTCAATCTTGAATGATGACGTGGCATTATATTTGCCATGATTTTGTATCATCACTTCTGGAATAGAATGGATCAGTCCACGCAAGTGATTGATATTTTCGGACATGGTTCTCTGAACTTTAACTCTGTTCATTCTCTTTATTTTTTATATTGATTTCAATTTTTTTGGAATTTATCATTCAAGTATTTTCGGAAATTATCTTTATTTACCGAAAATGCGTTACAGTTTTCCGATAAAATAGTATTATAACCTACCAGTATGGTGATAATACTCAGGATAGCGTGCCAGATGCCTTCGCCAATTGATTCTTTTAAAATAATATATTTCTTGATTAACATTTTATTATTTGAATTATCAACAATACCAGCACTTTTTAATCTTTGTAATAGATCAACAGAAATTTCACCACTGTCATCAAAATGAATTTCATTCAAAAGTATTTGCGGATTAGCCTTATATATTCCGGCCAAAACTGAATCTAAATTATCACTGGCATTTGTCATATTATCTACAGTTTTAAACTCTACACCACAAAAATTCAAAAAGGACGAACCGAATGTATTTGAAAAACATCTAATCCATCCGGGGAAAATTGATATCAGAAATATACCAACTGAGTAAATAAGTATAAAGGGTATTACTGTTGCATAAAACGCAACCAGGTAATTTTTTTCACCACATATTATTTTTTCTTCAGTTGCCGAAATATTTGTAAAATAACTGAATAAGAAAAATATAACCATGAATACGAAGGTAGAAGCAATTCTCAATGTTTTATTCTGTTTCTCATTTCCTAAATGCAACCCAACTGTTCGCAATATGAAGAAGACAAGTGTTACTACGGAAAAGAGCATTATTGAACTGTTCACGTGATCTTTAAATGATTGTTCGTCGATTTCACTGCTCATAATGAATATATAGTATATAATTATTTTAGATTTTCTATGTTTAAAAATATAAAAATAATATATGTATCCTAAATTAGTTGAACATAAAATCAAAAATATTGTAAACACAAATCTCCGTTACTGTCACAATATAAAAATGAAGTATTACAACTTTTTTTATAATATTTTTTGCTTTCTCTTGATTGCATTTACAATTGGTCTTATATTGTATTTTAAATATGAGAAAAAAAAGGACGTCTATAGCGAAAAAATGAAAGAAAACCAAAAGCGAGATTACATTTTGTACAATTTAAGAAAATTCCAAAATATGAATAATAAAGAAATAGAAACAATTAATTCCTATTGATCATTTAATTCCTATTGATATTATATAAATGATGAATGAAAACAAAAATACTACCGACCATAATGCTAATTTAGAAATGTTCTTTTCGCGAAAAATGGCTATTGACAAAATTAACCGAAAAATCAAAAGAAATCAAACAGTATCCAAGAAAAAGAGAGAGAAACAACTTTCCTTTGATTTTGATAGAAAGCAGTTTCGTTTAGTAGACGCAAATTATGTTGCGGTAGTTTCTGTTTCAAGAATAGACAAACAAGATACCGAAGACCTTATAGAAAAATACAAGTCTAAGATCCAGAAAAACCAAAAAAACATTCTTAAAAAAAAATATGAACTTTTGTTTGAATATCAAAATGTAGAAGATTTCGAGGAAATATATAAGAATTCAATTCAACAACAAGAATCTTACATCAAAATGCATGAAAAGACGCTTGAAAATTATAAGAAGGAAAAGGAAGAAAAGAAGAAGGAATATGAAGAAGCACGAGAACAAATTTTGAAACAACAAGAACCATACGAGATTGAATTAAGAAGTAATGAAGGTGATGATAAAAATATTAACAAGGCTGAAAATATGAAGATGTACATAGAACAACAAAAACAACTTTATGAACTTGCGTGTAACAACATTATTGATAGTGTCAAAATTAACGAAAGATTAGTAACCCGAGTTTAATAATATTCAAAATGTCTTTGTTTAATATCTATTATATTGTTTCCAAATGCTATCGCGTGCATTGTCATATGTATTTTGTTTACATTTTGGGTCTGGCTCCTCGTTATGCGCACTAGTTCTATATATTGCTCGTTGTTGATTTTTCTCCATAAGTTCATTTTTTTTATCTTTTAATGGTTCATTTATGACCAATAATTTTTGTGAAACAATATCATAATCAATAAATGTTAGGTTTGATGATTGATTGTGTGCAAGTTTCAAAAATTCGTTTGCCAGGTTCATATTCCACGACGACTCATAACTTTCAAACGCTTGGTGTAAAACCATTTTTGATTGGTCATTTTCGGAGTCGCTATTACCCATCGTGTTTCTCAAGTAATAATGTTTCATATTTTGTTCATAAAACATTATGAGCGTATCCATATAAATTTCGCGTTCCAATATTTTATCTACAAAATATTTAAGGTTCATCTGTTCTAATTTTTTACCGGTCTCTTCTTTTACAATGGAAGCCAATGACATCAATGATTCAGAAACAAATATTGTACCCTTCATCATATCTATCTGACAAGCTATTTCATACTGTTTAGGAACTTCATTACCAAACATCATTAACAAATTATTATAATTCGGCATACTTTTGTCAACAATGCTCTGGACTTCAACCAATTCGTCTTCAATTTCTTCAATGCGGATTTTTCGCTCCAAGTCCCGCTTCTCTTTTCCCTTCTTCATTTTGTTTAACTTGTTTTCATGAGAGTCTTCTATAAACGAAAGAGAATATTTCCAAGAAGTTTTGGCACCTTCAACAAAATACGAAACTCCGCTTTCAAGTAGTAATGCGCTTTGATTTGTAAAGTTATTTAATTGGTACAAAAGAAATGATGACGAGAGCAGTAAGACTGACGACGAAAATACCTTCATCTTTTAAGTAAGTTGGGTGTTTTACAATGATGTTCATTTTCTATTTCAATTTTATAAAATAAACCTATTATATATAAACTGAATGAAACTTACAAAATATATTAACTTCAAAGCATTTTTGGTTAGTTTTGCAGTGGGTTTGTTGTATATATATTTGACAGACGATTATAAAAAGGTTATTATAGTTTATCCGACACCAATGAACAAAGACAAAAAACTATACGTAGACAAAGCAAATAACTGCTTCAAATACGGTCTGACACAAGCGGAATGTTTGTCAAATAAAGAAGAATATGTCAATGTTGGAGTGAATTATTAATATATACTTTATTATATATAGTTCCAGTCTCAATATGAAGGAGATAAAACAAATGTTGAAATCTGATAAAGGAGTATTCCTATTTTCAATCGTTTTAGGGTTGGGATTCGCCGGATTATTCAAAATGAGTTGCGATTCTAGATCATGTTTGATTTACAAGGCACCAGATATGAATAACAAAAAACAAGTCAAAGTAAATAATAAATGTTATGATGTCTCAGAAGAAATGGTTGATTGTGACAATGAATTAGAAAAAGTTAAAGACAAAATTTTGATGTAATGAGTTTGTAAATATTTTATAAATTCATTACTAATAATATAAATATATATAGTTTCATACTATGGAAAAGACAACAAATATTAGCGAGTTACCCATCAAATCCAATATTCCACCAGTTGAAAGTTCTGAAATGGAAAACAAAATTCAACCGTCAACAGAACAGTTTGCGATTGACCAAGGCGTTGTTCACACTCAACCTGAAAAAACCGTCACATTTTCAGACGAAGAGTTGGGGAAAACATCGTCTGTTAATAATGAACGAGTTACACACAAAAAAGAACCAGACTTATTTGCGATTTCTAACGAGTTTAAGTTGATTTCATTGGCTTCGCTGATGTTTTTTATTTTTATCGACAGTAAATTCAAAAAATACATTATCAACGTGTTAACACAAATCTTTGGAGAATTCATAAAGACCGAAACTGGCGGAACAAGTAACATAGGTAATTTGTTTTATTCGCTCACATTTGGCGTGTTATTATATTTGTTTACAATATTTGTAGATTATACATCGCTTCAGTTTGATTTTTTCTTGTAGTTATGATAAAACAATATATACCCGATAACTTTTATCTGGATCCATGGATGATGTATTCTCAAAGCTGTTTCCATAGTTAATAGTATAATTTATGTAAACAACTACCGCGTCTCCGGGAGAAAACTTCAAATTTACCGTTAACTGCTGAGAGTTGGGGTTATTTTGTTGTGCAAGTGATATATCTGTTTCTAGAACATTTAAACGGTCTTGATTTTGGATGACTATTTCAAACAATCGTTTTCCAATAGAATAATAGTATTCGTAAGTATTGCCACTTATTTCAGAAAATAATTTTGACGGTTGTTGAACCAATTGATCGAATAATGTTTGAATTTGTGCTTCAATATATTCATTTTTGGAGTCTGTATCAGTGAAAAATTGGTTACTTCTAGGTACAGTATCCATGACTAAATTTTGTCCTACTTCCCAAAGAATATGGCGATAAACATCCAGTTTTAATGATTGGTCAATATAAAAATTGTGAGGCTCTTCTCCAGATTTTCCAACAATTACATTTGATTTTGAAAAAATTATATTGTCAACTACATTATTATTTTGCGAAAATCCATAGTAAACATTATCCGCAGTTAAATTGTTAATATTGCTTACATCAAACGTGATTTCGAATAAATGATTGAAATTTGAAACGTCTGTTACAATGTACGAAGCAGCCTCAGAACTGGGTAATATAGATGGTATACTCATTTATATTACATAGATTTTTTATCCTCTTTCTTTTTGTCAAAAGATTCAAGCATTTTTTCAATATCTACTTTTTTTAAGGAAGAGATAATTACCTTGTAAATAGAGTTTAATAGTTTGCGTTCGGTCTTTTCGTTAATAATTGGGATATCGATATCTTCGTTCAACTCGCGTATCAAATGCTTTTTAAATTCATCGTTATCCAATAATTCAATGTATAATTCGTAGTTTTTAGAAAGCGTTTCTTTCACCAAAGCGTTCATTTTATATTGTCTATATATAAAATTTATTTTCGATGAAAAATGGGCTATTTTTTTTACTTGTCAACAAATTTACACTATTATGAATTAACATTACAAAAATGGTGTTCTGACTCGTATATGATACATGGATTATCTCCGCACCCTACATATTGCGAAGAAGTTGAATACAACGAACCCGACGAAGAATTATTGGAATCTATGTAGCAAATATTGAAGGGGTGCGACGATAGTTTATGGAGCCATGAATGGAAAAAGCACGGTTCAAGTATGAAATCTCAAAACAATATTACAGAAAATGATTTTTTCAATTTTACGTTACAATTATTCAATTCTTATAAATATTTATTAGATGAAAACTGTAACACTAAAGATGATAATTGCATTATGGGTTGCTTTGACTTGGAGTATAATACATTAGATGAGTGTTGATTTATTTTCAACAAGTATATATATAATATTGAACGATGAAGACTAAAGTCAGAAAGCATAAAAACAAAAGGAAAAGTTTGAAAAGAGCGACTAAAAACGCAACAAAAAAGGCAACAAAAAAGACAACCAAAAGACAAAAGAAGTCATTGAATTACAAAAATAGAAATACTAGGAAAAACAAAAAGGGGGGGGACGCGGCAGTTCCAATTGTTGCTGCTACCGTACTTACTGGAGCAGTGGCGGTAGCAGCATATAGGAATATAACAAAAATAAATAATAACAACTCTCCCAGCGGAACAAAAAATAATCGTAAGACTAATGGGACTAATGGGACTAATAAGACTAATGGGACTAATAGGACTAATGGGACTAATAAGACTAATGGGACTAATGGGACTAATAATAATCCATCTTCAGAAGATGAAAAACTTGATTTTTTTCTAAAAAAATATAATCTAGACAGAGAAGAAATCCCTGATGATGGTAATTGTTTATTTACAGCATTTCTGAAGTTTTTAAATACATCTGATCAAGATCTATACGAAAATGCGGATAAGTTGTCGGTCGAGGACCCGAAGCTCTCACAGAAGGGGCTGAAGAAGGTCCAGAAATTAAGAAAAGAAATGGTTGGATGGATGCAAAGTCGTGAATCCAAAGAAGAAGAAGATGGGCAAACTTTTTGGGAAAAATATGGAGAGATCATCATTGAACAAGAGCCTTATTATGACCGTGGTGAACAAGAGCCTTCAGTTCCTTTGCTTGAACAAGAGCCTTCAGTTCCTTTGCTTGAACAAGAGCCTTCAGTTCCTTTGCTTGAACACATGTATAAGGATCTTAATGATTATGTGGCTCAAATGACAAGAGTAAAATCTGATCCAGACAGACCACGGGCTCAATTTGGCGGTCCTTTTGAAATATTAGCTCTTTTTGAAAAGCATAAAGAAGACTTAAAAGATATTTATGCTTCAAAAGAAGAAAAGGAAAAAGAAGGAGCTTTGCTACTATATATCAATGAGAATAATGATGGTACATTGTTTTTACAAACATATCCTGACGATGACACTATGAATTTGAAGACGAATATAAATACTAATTTGCCTATATTATTACTTCTTAAAAACGCGCATTTTGTCATATTAAAACCGAAAAACACAACCGAACTCTGACATCTAAATTCTCCCAAAAATAAGAATGGATGATTTTTACATAATTATTTTTTAACCTTCTTCTTTTTTCGCGTCTTGTTTTTGATGCGCGGCGAATATTTAAAAAACCATTTTTGATATTCCTTTGATGTTCTGTTTTTACTGAACTTTCTGAATTTTGAACTCCGCTCCTTCAACACGTCTTCTTTGTCTTGTTGTTTGCCATAGCAAGGCAAATTGAAGCGCTTGAGTTTCTCTGGTATTGCGGAAACATGTTCGTATTTTTCAATAATGTCGCTGTAATGACTGACAACATATTGTAGTTTATCAATGACTTCTTTGATTGCGGTTTTATTCAGAGGTAGGTCATCAATTAACAAAAGACTGAAATAGAGGTTTAGTAATGTATCAATATTACCCATATGTATCTCACGCCTCTTGAACTTTACAACGTTGTAAGCAAGACAAGAATTCGTGGCAAATATTATCCCAATCACTTTACCTTTAAAAGACAAATAGCAATAATTATCTATGAACTTATAAACCGATTTTATTTTTTTAATTTCCAACCCATCTATTTGTTTGTCTTTTAAACCCTTGATTGTTTTTGGTAAGTTGTCTGTGTACAATATGAACATATCAGTAAAATCTTTTTTATATTTCAAACCAATTTTCATAAATTTGTGCATTAGACGGATGGTGATATCAAAATTGCAAAACACCATCTTATTTTTCCGGAAATGATCGAATAATTCTTCATATGTTTTTTTCGTCTCTGTATCTGTCAAGTCAAGTTTGGTTTCATAATATGTTGACAACTTATTTTTTGCCAGAATCGGGAAATAATTGTTCAACACTTGGAGTCGCGAATACACTTTTTCCCATCTTGAAATATCGCCTAAAGGGCGCGCCAATTCTTGATGTAAACTCATTCGCAGAAACTCCGGAGGGGTGTACATAATTTTGTCTTTTTGAATGTTATGTTTCTGTAAATGTTCATAAAATCCCTTGTCCACTTGTGTAATATCCGCAATTGCCACGAAATTCACAAACACCTTGTATGTTCCATGTATAAAAGCGTTTTTACTTTCAATGCTATGAACATTTTCCTTCGTGAAGATGTTACACAGCTCTTTCGCGTGTTCCATTGCGTTTGGCGAAAAAAAGTCGTAATCCGGAATATCCGTTTCATAATTGTAGAACTGCTGCTCTTTTGGTAGTATGTCATTGATTGCGGTTCCTCCATAACAAATCAGTTTTTTATCAATTATAAACTCACGAACAATGTTGAGTATTTTGTCGTTTACATGGCGTTTTTTCTGAATTCTTTTGCGTTCTAATTCATTTTCTTTAATTGAATGCTTCAAATATTCCGTGTTCATTAATTAATATAACAATAGAAATTAAAGAAGGGTCTTGTTTATTGAAAAAATGGATGCTTTGGAGCTATCATCTTCATCGCAAGTTATCTTATTTTCATTACTACTATCTGTTCTGCAGAAGAAATTATTTGACACATCGCTTATTTTAAACTTGTCAGCACCAGTTCGGGTAAATTTGAAGAAACTAGATTTTCCTGGGGCGTTGGCATCACAGTAAACAAGATCATCTCCCGAAAGGTCGCATATTTTTTCTTGAATACTTGTTTTAAAGTAATATTTCTCCGTGTCATCTGGACTTTGAATAATGTTAAACAGTTTGTAGTTACTGTTTGATACATCCGTATAGTTACTATCTGACTTGTCAATACAAGCCATTGCGCTCGTATCATTGCTTGACGAATCGTGACATATTTTGTTGTTAGGTCCGGTCATTACTTTATAAGTCATGCTAGGAATGAAAAACGAATCGCTCGTACCTGTCGTATTCAATAAAATGTCCGGCTTTTTGATCATCGGGGAAGTAACATTGTCCGAAGAGGAGCCTATTTGAGAAACAAAAAAGTCGTTGTAAACACTCAAATAATCATCAAACCTTTGATAATTCATACAAACAAATTGAACACCATTTGAGACCGCATTTGAAAAATCATAGTTGTTATTATTCACTTTGTCTTTTTGGGGGAAAGATACCACAATTTTCCTTTGACTAAGTCCTTGAAATGAAATGTAATTATCGTCCACAATTTCATCTGAATGGACATCCACAAGACTTTGTTCATCCTTGGAAGAAAGTAGGTCGGTTATTTGATTCAATTTACTTTTCTTAAAATTTTCGCTTGAAGAACTATTATCGTTCAATGTGATAAATATAAAGACCTTGCCTTCACAATCTTCAATTGGCAGGTTCGCAATAATTTGCTCTCGTGAATCATCGTAATCATTGTAGAATATTCTCTGATTTTTGGTGAATAGTTGATTATCTTTGTCAAAAACATCAATTAATGTATCGTGGACTTGATTGTAAAAGTTTTTCTTCTCTTTTTCCCCATCATCTGTAATTTTCGAAGCATAATTAAGTCTTAAATGCAAAAACAGTGGAAAAGTATCTTTATTATCTCCTCCTTTTACAAAGTTTTCTTTAATGGTATTCATACCATCATCAAAATCAATATGATTGTATGTACTTTTCTGGTCATATCTGTCATCATGATTGGCGGCGATGATTGGTAGTTTATTCAGAGAAAAAACTTGCATGTCTAAGAATCTTACACCCATTTCTGCGCAATTTATGACAGCGCAAGGGTCAACGTAATCATTTACAAAAATTCCGCTACAAAAACAATTATATGCGCTTTTGAAGTAAAAATCCTTTAGTTTACAATTGTAATTGTTGGTAGCCCCGCTTTTAAAATAGTTTGCATTTCTTAATTCATTGAATGAATAAAATGTTGAAGGTTTGTTTTCTTTTTGTAATTTTATAGTTGTACAGTTTTCTTTTTGTAAGTTTACCTTCCTCGATATGTATAGCACAGATATGAAAACCAAAAATGTAATTATAATGATGGATCCATGATTCTCAAAAAAGGATGTCACATTATCTGAACTCACCATACTTAAAATATATGTATAAATAAAAAATTAAAATAAATATCTTATAATATTAATAATAAAATGCCTGGTGGATTATTAAATTTGATAGCATATGGAAACCAAAATATTATTTTAAATGGCAATCCTAAAAAGACTTTTTTTAAAAGTGTTTACATGAAATATACCAACTTTGGAATTCAAAAATTTAGATTGGATTATCAAGGGACGCGCGACATTGACCCAAACAATGACTCTGTATATGTATTCAAAATACCAAGAAATGCGGAATTGTTGTTAGATTCTCATTTGTGTTTCACATTGCCGGATATTTGGAGTCCTATGTGGCCACCAACTCAGGTGGGAGACATATGGAAACCATACCATTTCAAATGGATCAACAATATCGGGACATCATTGATTAAAACTGTCAAAGTTATGATAGGTACTCAACTGATTCAAGAATATCCGGGGGAATATATTCGATGTGTGGTGGAACGAGACTATAGTGAAGACAAAAAGAAAATGTTCAATACAATGAGCGGAAATATTAATGAAATACATAGTCCGGAAATATATAATATTGATTTTGTAAATAACTATCCGAACGCAATTTACAGAGGAAGTGAACAAGAACCGTCTATCAGAGGACGAAAAATATATGTCCCTCTAAACCCTTGGTTCATGAACAATACTCAAATGTCTTTGCCGCTGGTCGCACTACAATATAACGAAGTTACAATTGAAATAACTCTCAAACCCATTAAAGAAATGTTCACAATCAATAATGTTGAAGAAATAGTAGATGTGAGTACATCGTATTCTGTCAAAACAGATAACTTATTTACTAGAATTCAACCAAACTTTAGCGATGAAAGACATTTATTGTACCGTTTTCTTCAACAACCACCCAATTTAGACCTGAGCGAAGAAAACTATAGCAATAAAATAACTAATTGGAACGCAGATGTCCACTTAATAGCCAATTATTGCTTCTTAACCAAAGAAGAAAGTAGTGTTTTCGCATTGAATGAACAAAAATATTTAATCAAGGATGTAAAATACAACATTTACTATAATTTGGCAGGTTCAAATAAAGTGAGGAACGATACAAATGCCCTTGTTTCTTCGTGGATGTGGTTTTTCCGGAGAAGTGATGCATTTAAACGAAACGAGTGGAGCAATTATACAAACTGGAGTACAATAGAAAAACCTTATAGGCTGTCGAATTCAAATGATATAGGAGCAACAGTAACTATCTCTGGCGAGTATGTCCTTGGGGTTTCACCGAATCAAAATATAATGGACTCTAATAGTACCACATCTACCCATGAAATACAAGATGTAAATAACCTATTTACACCTGCATATTCCCAAGAAAATGAGAAGTATATATTACAAAATTTTTCTATATTATTTGATGGAAAATATCGCGAAGTCAATATGGAAGCCGGTATATACAGCTATTTAGAACCCTACCGGGCATCTAGGTTAAGCAATGATATTGGTATTTATTGTTACAATTTTGGTATAAATACAACCGACAACCATCAACCGAGTGGGGCTGTGAATCTGAGTCGTTTTAAAAAGATAGAATTTGAAGTTACAACCATAGAACCGCCAGTTGATCCGTCGGCTGAATTTTTCACAGTTTGTGATGAAGCCGGGCAAATCATAGGTGTTTCTAAAGATCGCACCCAATACTTGTATAATTACGAGATGCATATTTTTGAGGAACGCTATAATATTCTTAGGTTCATATCTGGGAATGGGGGTCTATTATATGCCAGGTAATATCAATAATAAATAATAATATTATATTTTAATATGACCGATTCTTTTAATGAAAGAATTTTTGATGACACAATAAATGAAATTACGAAATCTTTAAAGGTTATTAAAAAAAACGACGTTAACAAACTTGGTATGAATGACGTTGAAAACTCAATTAATGGTTTATTGAATGATGAGGCAATATTGAGAAAAATTCCTCGTAATGAACTTATCAAATATACAACACTTCTCAAAAATGAAATAAACAAGAACATTTTTGGACTGGCTTACTTGAAAAGTCGTGTTGAAATTATTAAAAAACAAAATAGTGTCTTTTCTTTTGTAAGAGATATAAAATATAAGAAGTCAAATCCATTTCGTAAGTTGAATTTTGACATCTTTTTTAAAACGTTTTCATCTTCAATACTGGATTTGTCAAAAGATTTAGTTTTATTGTTTTTTACTATTTGTATAGTTGCTCATTTAAGAATAAGAACGTTCATAAATTCTTGTTATTTATATCCAAGTAATCCAAATAGATTCCCGTATGTATTCTACAACAAAGAGAAGAAAGAACAAAAACAAATTCTCAGCATTGAAAACACTCAAGTTGAAAGTGAAGTAGACCCGGCATTTGAAGACGTTAGAATATTTTATGAAAATGACGGAAAGCCTTCTCACGAAAAAAATATTAAAATGAACGATATGTGTGGTGGCAACAATGATGGTGTAACAGATGAAAAAGATTTGCTAGAAACCGCGACAAAACTACTATTTGGAGAAAATGATGAAAGCGATAAGGAAAAGCTTTCTTCGTCGATTGAAAAAATTATTCAGGAACTTCACGGTTCTAATTTTGCCGATAAGCTTGAAAGAATAAATATATCCTCAAAAACTTTTATGGAAGAACATTATGAAAAATGTTCAGACGAGTTAAGTATTTATTCTCTGGTGACGTACATGTTTTATTTCAATACACTCAAAAATCGTGAAAGTATTGGATATTTGCACAATAGTCTATTTAAATATTTGACATCATCCGGGTCTTCCGCTCACTTTGGTGTTATAAGTATTTTGTTGTACAGCTTATTCAAAAATAATGTTAGAATTTCAGAAAGATTTGTCAACAATCTTTTAGATAATTATAAGGAACGATATCATGGTGGTGGTGGTGGAAAAATTCATCATATTTTTACAGCCCTATTATCTTGCGTTTTAGCGCCCTTTGTAACATTTTCACTGATGTTGATGATAATCATGTATCCGTTGTCATTATATAGTTGTATGAAGTCTTACTTCAACTACGTCGGATTAACAAATCTGATTTCAACCAAATTTGTTTGCTATATTGGAATACTTTACTCTGTTTTTGCGTTAGCATTTTACTCGTTTGGATTGATGACCGCGATTTTTCCAGAATTTTTTGCATACATGGCTAACGAATTGAAATATAATTTCGGAGGTGGAGGCGGGGGTGGAGGCGGAGGGTCTGGAAAAAGTCGTGAACAGAAAGCGACAAAGAAAGCGAAGACAAATAAAATGAAAGATAAAGTTTCGCGACAACAAAAAACAAGAAATAAACGTAAAAATAAAAAAAATGATCAAAAACAAAAACTCAAAAATATGAAAAAGGGTAAGTCTGGTAGCAAAAAACGCAAAAAATATGATAAACAACAATCAAGAGTGAGAAGAAATCGGAAGAGAGTAAAAAGAAAGGACAAAAAAATTAAGAAGAAGAATAGAAAAATTGGAAAAAGAGAGGGATTCTCCGGAGAGAAAGGCTGTTCCAATTCAGGATTCTTTTCAGGATTTTTTAAAGATTTTAATGTTGCCAAACTATTCGGATTAGTTCTACTCTCTATCCTGGGAATATTCGTTTTCATGCCGGTGGTTATGCCGTTCATTTGTGCATTCATGTCTAGTTTTGGAATAGCATCTTCCTTATCGTTCGATGCTCTCAAATTTATGAGCAGCAATTTATGCTCTATTAAAAATTACTCGTCAATAATCAAACTATTGGTATCATTGGTTATAATTCACCAAATAATCAACCATTATTCATATAGTCCAAAACGGAAAAAGTGGATTACAATTTGTATTTATCTTGCGGTTCTTGTAATATATCTTGGTGTTGAGTCATTTTCGAAACCAACAGAGAAATATTTGAAAGAAAGTTGCGAAAATAATGATTAACGTTTTATACCATTTAAATACTTCCCCGCATTTTGAACAAAATACATATGGGTAAAAATAAGAAAAACAAGTCCAAACAGAAGAGTGGAGACAATATGCCAAATGTTTCCATTTGTACGCCTACTTTTAACCGACGTCCTTTTTTTGAAGGGTTGTTGAAATGTGTCCAGTCGCAAGACTATCCTCATAGTAAAATTGAGTGGATCATCGTTGATGATGGTACGGATAAAGTAGAAGATATTTTACTAGACGAAAAGACCCGGTCAATGCTCGGCGAAATTACGATAAGATATTTCTATGTTGACAAAAAAATGGATTTAGGGAAAAAGCGCAACATGATGCACGAAAAATGTTGTTTTAAAGGTGACGAAGATATTATTGTATATATGGACGACGACGACTTTTATCCATCTGAAAGAGTTAGTCACAGTGTTAAAAAACTTACACATGATAAAAAAGCATTATGCGGTGGAAGTAGTGAACTTTTCTTGTGGTTCAATGTCTTAAATAAAATGTACAAATTTGGTCCATATGGTCCGAATCATGCCACCGCCGGAACATTTGCGTTTAAACGCAAATTATTGAAAGACACATCGTATGAGAACGACGCTGTACTGGCAGAAGAAAAGCATTTTTTAAAAAACTATACAATTCCATTTGTTCAGTTTGATCCATTTAAAACAATATTGGTTGTTTCCCACGAACAAAATACATTTGACAAGAAAAAACTTCTAAGTTCTAAAAACAAATTCGTAAAAGAAAGTTCTATTGACGTCAAACAATTCATTCCAGATAAAGAACAAAAAATATTTTACGAATCAAAAATAAATGAACTGTTGAAAGATTACACACCAGGAGATGTGAAAAACAAACCAAAGGTTTTAGAAGAAATTGCGAGACGAGAAAATCAGCGAGAAGAACAAATGAAGAACATGCAAAAAGAGCAAGATAATAAGGCATCTGGTATTTATGTTACAAATAACAGCGACCCTAAAAATCCAAAGCATCAAGAAATGACCATGAAACAAGTTAAAGAATATATGAGTTCAAAAACGAATGAATGTTTGATGTTGAGACGGGAGCTACAGCAAATCAAACAAGAAAACGAAAATTTGAAACAAAAATTAAAGAATGCGAATATTTCTTAAATTATTAATAATACGAATAATATATAAAAATGTCTATCAGTCGTATATACAACTCTCATTATAACGCAAAATCCATTATTGATAGTAATAATTTCAAATCAAAACATTCTTTTGATAACCGTTGTAAAGAATCAAAAAATATTATCACCAAATACCCATCCCGCATTCCTGTCATTGTTGAAAAACAAGAAACTTCCGATATTGTTGATATTGACAAGAACCGGTTTTTAGTCCCGTGTGAATTGACAGTTGGTCAATTTGTATATGTAATACGGAAACGAATGAAAATGCCGCCTGAAAAGGCAATATTTGTTTTTGTGGATAATCATATTCCAATGCAGTCATCTCTTATGTCGGCTATTTATGACCAATCTAAAGATAAAGATGGGTTTTTATATATAAAATATGCCGGAGAAAATACATTTGGTTCTTTAAAATAGTAATTTGAGCAATCTTTTTTTTTCATTATCTAATAGTTTCACTTGACAAATGTCTTTTTTCAGTTGTTCAATGAGTTCTATTTTTTGAAGATTAAATTTGTTGCAGATATTGATAATAAAATTCTGGTTTGAATATTCGTTGCTGTATTTGGTGAGTATTTTTGTAAATATAATTTCAGAATTATATTCTTTTTCCCACAATCTATTGTGCAAATTTATATAATTGTTGATAACTTTTAAAAAAAATGTCATTTCATTGAACTGCCACAACTGTCGTTGAAAAGAAACGCGATCATAATAATCCCCATTAACAAAACTTTCAAGAAACTGCTCATAAAATAATAAGTCTTTGTTTGCGTAAAATAAAATATTTTCGTGATACATGAGCGAAACGATTGTCTTTTCACATATTTTGAAATAGTCTACATTTTTGTTAATAAGTAGTTCTTTACAAATCTCTTTGACATTTTTGTCGGCTTCAGTATATGAAACTTGTGTTTCTATATAATGAATATATTCAACTTGTGCCTCTAATTCTGTAACTTTTTTGTCTTGTTCATTTATTCCTATGAATATATACTTAACATCATTTTGTGCGTTGGTTTTATTTATTTTTTTCATATGTTTCGCGATAATACTTAGCACCTTCTTGTCGTTATTTTGGAGATAATCAATATTGTCTATTACAATGACGCGTTGATTTTTTTTCATTTTCATCATATTAAAAATGTTTTGGTTCTTCAAAAGATCAAAAAAATAAGATTCGTTTTTAATATTTTGAATTGAACAATATTGATATTCGTAATCTTTATTTTTCAGATAATTTATAACTCTACTAGTTTTTCCACTATTTGTCTTTCCATGTACATACATACTATTGTATTTTGAAATGAAATCCATATTTATATAATTAAAAATGAATTATTTATATAAATTAGAATTACAATCAAATATTCGTTGAGTTGCAAATTTGAGGATTATTTGTCAGTCCATCCCAATCTACGCTACAATCTTTAGCCCACTTTTTCTTGGCGCAAGCGCCGCTTGTTGAACCTATACCTGGCATGTTGTAACTTGAATCTCCAAATGATTTATCGCTGCACCCAGATTTTACATTTGTTCCTGTGTTTTTACAAGTATCAAATTCGCCGTAATCATCATACACTATTTCATAGTTATCGGGGCATTTGGATATGTTCGGAGGGAACTCTATATTCTTGGATGAACTTGCCAACGCACTTCCAATAAAAGCCAAACTAATCACCAATATAACTAGAGCAACAATACAAACAGTTTTGTAAAAGTTCATTATAATTTAATAATAATATTATATATATTGTATATAATAAATATGGATAAATATACAAGAAATGATTTCGAAGCAAATTATCAACAAAGCGAATTGTTCAAAGACGCCGCTGTGGGGCGAATAGATCTCAGTCCAAATGAAAACGGAACACCGTTTTTTGTTCAAGATAAAATACACAAAAACGAAAAGACAAACTATTCCAACGCAACGCAAGGACTGATGGAAAACTCGTTGGTATCTATCACATTTTTTTCATCTAATAATATTGAAAATATTCAAAATACATTGCGCTCAAAAATATATAATCTAACAAATGGTAAATTCAAAATTGACGTCCAAGACAATGATCAATTAAAAATAATTATGAGATCTGTATTTTTGCAGTATTCTTCAAATAATAGTGATAATATTGATGGACAAATTGAACAACTTAACCAAATAGTTTTGAATTATGCCATTCCACAAGTTCATAATGAATTGGTGAGCTACATCAAATACAAGAAAGATATTTCTAGTCCACCATCAGTGATGGCATTACCGCAATCTTTGGCGATTGACAAAACTATAGAATTAAATAATTTCTTCTAATTCACTCAACTCTTGTAGATATATTTCAGTTATCGTTTTTTCCAATAATTCTTTAAGTTTTTCATTTATTCTGTCATGCTCGTTTTTGAGCTTCTGAACATTTTCTTCATTCAAAGAATCCATTGGCATTTTAGTCAAATAACTATAACTATTTTCATATTTGTCGTAATCTTTTTCACTAAGCAGCTGAGCAATTTCTTTTGACTTTTTTCTTCGCAAGTCAATCGTGTCTTCCAGAATTTCACAAATGAACTTATATTTATTTGAACATACCTTCAACTCTTCTTCCATTTTTTTAATTTGATATTCTTTGCGAATATTGTAATACTTTAATCGGGTTTCAACAAAGTCTTCGATGATTTCATACACACTAACATAGTGTTTGAGTTTTTCGTTTTCATCGAACAAATACATGTTTGTTAGTGAAATATTTGACGACAGTTTGAATTTCTGACAAATATTATGAAGCGTTTGTTTGTTATCCAAATTAATATCATTGTCAAATTTTAGTGTAATTTGAATGTCTTTATCAGTTGACAAATCCTTATAATCTTTCAAACCATACTTTTTTTCTTCAAGACATTTTTCCAAAAACACAATGTAAGGTTCATTCCATACACCAATTGGCAATTCCGTTATAGTGAGTGTATCATTTTTTACAACAATATTTCCATTGGTGGCATATTTCATATCGTCAACATGTTCAATCGTTCCTTTGAAATGGCGATAATATGGAGATAGAGTAATGTTGTTTTCCACATGTTCTTGCAGATGATTCTTGATGTATCCAATAATTTCAGTCGGATTGAAACAAGGAATATTCGTAGAGAATCCTGTTCCAATACCAACGCTTCCATTCACCAATACCATTGGAATGATTGGGGTGTAGAAGATTGGTTCAACAGAAAGTCCATCATCATCCAAATAATTCAAGATTGGATCATCTTCTGCGCGAAAGATACCACGCGAAATATTATGCAGTTTTGTAAATATATACCTTTCAGATGCGTGATCTTTACCGCCTTGAAGTCGTGTTCCGAATTGTCCACTTGGAACAAACAAGTTAATGTTGTTCGAACCAACAAAATCTTGCGCCATATTGACAATCGCGCCATTCAAACTTGCCTCACCATGATGGTATCCGGATTGTTCCGAAATATAGCCACTGAACTGCGCGACTTTGATTTCAGAATACAACTTTTTCTTAAACGCGCTAAACAAGATTTTACGTTGCGAAATTTTCAATCCGTCCATCAAATTCGGAATAGACCTGTCGCAATCATATTTTGAAAAGTGAATCAGTTCTTTATCAATAAACTCATTATAACTTATTTGTGTATTTTTGATATTCAAACAATTATCACGGTCATAACCACTTAACCAATTTTTACGCTCATCCGCCTTAGATTTGTTGAAAATTTTATCAATCAACACCTTGTCATTTTCTTGCAATTGAAAGTGGATTAATTTCTTCTCTTTGAAATATTCTTTGAATTCTTTCGCCGTACTTGTACCCAATCCCTTGTAATACTTGATCTTGTAACTCTTACAATTGTCATTATTTTGTTTCCAATTTTCATATTCTGCGTTATTATAAAAGCTAATTGATTTGTTCATCTTAGTCGCTTTCAAAATTGGAGTGTTCATAAACCCAATAAAGTTTGGAATCTCCAACAATGAAGGCCATAGATAAGAGAGGAAATTTACACAAAGTCCTTTAATGTGACTCCCATCCAAATCTTGATCTGTCATGATGATTATCTTTGAGTATCGCAATTTACTTGTATTGGAATAAGTCTTGCTAGTCTCTAGCCCAATAATCTTCTTAATTTCGTTTATCTCTTTACAATCATTGATTCTTTTCTGTGTTTCACCGCGAACATTGAAAATCTTACCTTTCATCGGATATACACCAATATAATTGCGGTCATCATTTGTGAGACCTGAAATAATACCTGCTTTTGCCGAGTCTCCCTCGCATATAATCAACATGGTATCTTTTGATTTGGTGGTTCCTGCGTAGTTTGCATCAACTAATTTCGGAATTCCGCGTATGTTTTTACTTTTAGAACCATCTGTTTTTTTGGCATTTTGTTTATCTTTGATATCTGACAACGCACAAGAAGCGTTCATCACACCCATTTTTGCCAACTTATCAATAACATTATTTCCTACTTCGCAAGTAGAACCAAATTTGGAAGCACCTGTATTCAGATAGTCTTTCGTCTGACTATCAAAACTAGGGTTTTCAATACAACAATTTACAAACACGAATAGTTGTTCCTTGATAATAGATGACTTGACTTCTACCTTTTTCTTTTGTTTAATGTATTGAACCATTTTCTTGGTAATCTGATTGAGAATATATTCAACATGTTTACCACCTTTACTTGTGAAAATGCCATTAACAAATGAAATTTGTGTGTATTCGTTATTGAGGCATACGCCATAACTCCAGCGCTCATTACACTTCTCAAATACAAATTTCTTCTTTGAATATTCATCCAGATACATTTTAATATATGACTGGAAGTCGTTTACTTTTAAGAGTTCGTTGTTAAACTTTACCTTGACATCTTTAGGAGTGATTCCCGCAATATCATAAACGCGTCTTTGAAATAATTTTACCATTGAATCTGAAAGATTTGGTAGCCCCAAACGCTCATAGTCAGGACGAAACATTACCTTCGTGTATGGCTTAGATTTGCTTTTGGTGATTGTCGGCTTTTCAATAATGTTGAGATTATCTTTGAAATGTTGCGTGTATTTCAAACCGCGATTGTGATCTATCGTCTCAATGTAACCGTATTTTGACCAAATGAGAACAAGTTTAAACCCAAATCCATTCTTACCGCCTGTAATCTTTTTCTGTTTCTTGTCGTAATTCGTAGATGTGCGAAGATGTGCGAATATCATCTCTGGAATCCATAATTTGTATTCTGGGTGAATCTCGACATCAATTCCATTGCCATTATTATACATTGTAATTTCGCCATTATTAATGCTAATATTTATTTGGGTCACTTTTTCATTTTCAGGACACTCTTCTTTAGTTTGCATGCGAATGTAATGATCCCGACAGTTTACAATACCCTCATCAAACAATTTGAATAGTCCGGGATTATATTGCTCCATGTTTATTTCCTTGAAAGAACTTTCATTCTCGTAAACATATAGTTTTTGTTCAATATTTTCAACAGAACCAATATAGGTGTCGGGGTTATCCAAAATATGTTCTTTGTCTGTTTTTTTCTGATATTGTTTGCTGATTTCGGCCATGATGATTGTTTGTAACTTTACTTGAACTTAGTTGTATTATTCAATTTTTTTTAAATGTATATATTAATTTGTCTATTACAAAATGACACAAAATATGTCTTCAAAAATGATGCAATCATACATGATTCAAAACCGGGTGGGTGTAAAATATAATACTTCGGCAACAACTAGTATCAACAATATTATTATAGGCGCGGAGTTTGATTCTAATAAAAATTTGCTATTTTCTCTTGGTTATGATGTGTATACTACTTATTATAATTCTCTTTTAAGGTCTTCGGGTTTGACTTCAACACAAAAATATAATATTCAAGACACATTTAATAGTATTATATCAAATTTGAGCGATGACGAAGAAAAACAACTTGGTATCTATGAAGAAGACGAGAACGATATTGCCACCGCTCAAAAAGAATATGAAACTTCCATTATACAAAATCCGGATTTTACATTTTATTGTACAGTTTATGACAACAATAAAATCAAATCACTCGTGATAAATAATATGCAATCTCATTTCAAATTATCATATGGAAAAAAATACATATTTAATCTTGAAGATAAAAGTAATGCTGGTACAACTCTATCTTTTTCAAAACAACAGCAATTATTTGAAGATATTGACGGCATTTACCGTGTAGGTAATCCGGGAAAATCCGGCGCATGCCTTGTATATATTCCAGAACTACCCTCGTATTATTATGCGATTCATATTTACAATAAGGATGATTATACGACTGGTTCGTTTAATGATTTTGGTTATATTTACAAACAATTATACTTGGAATATTCTTATAATATTCCTTATCCAAATAATGTGTTGTTTTACAACGCGCAAGAAAATACTACCAAAACCCCTTTATTCGGAACTTCTATTTTACACACCGTAGAAAATCATGGTCCGAAATATATACTGTCTAGTGACGCAAGTTATACCGAAATTATTACATCGTCCTCTTATACGAGTTACTCTTGGTTCAATCAAATTTCTGACGTTAAAAAATCATTTGGTATGTATTATGGTTACTATACTTTAAAATATAGGTTTAGGAATAATAGAATTGCGCTTATCAATAAGGGCGTCAACTCGTACGGAATTTCAATGGAAAATCTTATTCAGGTCGCCGGCGATGAATCTAGTGTGGAAGTTCATTATTTGAAGGGTCTGGATGAAACCGGGGAACTCGACGGTTCTTATAACTTTTATAATACACCGCTTACCATCAAAGTACTAGGTGATTTTGAAAAATGCTCGCTTTACACAAAAATTCTGGGTTACAATAAACTAGAAGATATACTTTTTTTTGATGGTGAATACGCAAATTATTCAATTACAAAACCCGATGGTTACACAGATGTATCGGATGGGAATATTATTGGTCTTTACCCGGAAAGCGAAATCCATTTTCACGATATAAGTAGCGACATTTTAAATTTAAGCAATATTTACAACGATGTCTCCGTGAATGTCGACGATCGTCCTAGAATCTCCTTGAATTATGATGGTAGTAATAGTAGTTATGATTCTTCTGTTTTTTATGGATTATACAAAGGTCAATACATTATCAAAAATATTCCAGAAGACAGACCTATTGCCATCATCAACGAAGACGTTAGTTTTTCAAAGACGGATTGTATTAAATATTTTGGTCCTGAGCAATACAAATACCGAAGACTGGGTCCGGACGGAAAAACAATGTTTGATTATTATTATCATACGCTGGTCATTCAAGTATTTGGAGATTTTGGAAAAGTATCTATATATGAATACAACGATGGATTTTGCGGACGTGAGAATTTGTTGATGTATTACGAAAGTTTCAACGACATTTCAAGCGAATTTCAAAGTTGGTATGAATTATACGAACATGCAAGTTTCCAAGCGAATTGTAGTTCCATAAGCGTTTCAGGAAATACAATCGACAATATGTTCACTAACATATACCAAGTGGAATCTTACATCAGTTGTGATATAAGTCTTGACAGCAATCAAGACAATGTGTTGTTGTTCGACGATATTAGCGATAGTTCAACAAAATATTGTTTTGATACTGGAAATTTTGTTCTTATGAATATTCCTTCTGATTACCGTATTGCATTTTTGAATTATGGTCGCGAAGATTTATTTTCTTATGACGGATACTACGCATATTCCAAAACTAGCACAGCTTCTGATGGAAATACTTACACGTATTATTCTGGTAATATTAATATTACCGTGACGGGAGATTTTGGGCAATTAAGTTTTGAAACGTTAGATAAGAGTTATATGGGCGGCTTTCGCAAGTTAATGTTTAACAGCGGCACAAAGGGAGAAGCGGTTCATCATTGGGGCGGCAATACTTATTATAATATGTTGACGAGCGATTCGTCCGCCGCGCCGCAAAATTATTATATCAACGTGCGAACCAATGCTCGCGCTGTACACTACAGCGAAGATTATGTGACATATCGTTTTGCAGGTTACGATCGTAATGGATTGATTGACGATGAAGACGATAATCCAGAACTCACTTTTGCAATTGGAGATAATATTTACTTTACGTTTGATGACAATTCCGAACACCCATTTGGCATTTATACCTATCATAATCTTCTAACCGACGCACAATTGATTACAAATAATTCTAATAATACTAATTCTCAAATAGTGTGGACCCCGAATCTTATAGTCAGCAACTACTATTATTATCGGGCGGAAAAATATGTCACGAATTTTATGTCAAATGGTATCAATATCATCAATAATGAAAAAGCAGATATTATATTGAATATTAGTAATGTTTATACAGAACCGCAGTTTGATATCAGTTATGACATCAGTTCAACTCCTATGTTTGAAGGTACAACGCCTTTTTCAATACTATTAACATCGTTTAATATTGAATTTGATGAAGTTATTAACATTAACAGTTCTAGAAATTTATATCTGTACAATCATGATAACGATACCATAGACTTCACAATACCGGCAATTCAACTTGTAAAAAACGCAGAGGAAAATACCATCACTTACGGTACAGGTTTTAGCATATATCATGCTAATGTAAGTAGTTTAGAGTTTGACACTAGTTATGCTTTATTGATGGATGAAGAGTCATTTGAAAATATTTATTACAATACAATTAGCGGAGAAATTGAAACATTTGCCGATATATCTGCTTACAACTTAATAAATTTTACGACAGAAACTAGATGGGATTCGCCCGTGTTTATCCGTATTAATCATCCTGACTCTTCAGCATCATTGATTGATGTTTCGGGATATATTGAAATTGAATTTGACAAACCTGTTCATATACCCGCTGACGCCGACGTGCCAGGAGGAAACAATATTGCGTTTGTGGATAGCGATGGAAATTCAATAAACGCTTATGATGATGACAGTAGTGGGAACAGTATTCTTATTTATTATAGTGGATTGAATTATAATACTGTTTACTCGGTCTCTTTTGATGATTACAGTATTGTTGATTCAAGTAATATTAATTTTACAATAACAGATTCTTCCTTGAGCGATTATTCCATACAAACCATAGAAGATCCAAGACCTCAACTACAATATTTTATTCCAAACACAGATATTGACGTTTCTAATATATACGTGGATCAACCTATTAGTTTGGTATTCAACGAACCCGTTTACTTGGATACGACAAGTAGCGGCAGTATTCAAATAGATGCTTCTAGCTCTTCGGGCTCTTCGGCTTTTAATCGCCTTGATATTTCTGACAATGATGATGTTTCAGGAATCATATTTGGAAATAGAACAAATACATTGCGAATCTATCCATTCAACGCAGATGCGAACTTCGAAACCAGCACAGTATATGTACTAACTATAGATGGTGACATCATCAAAGATATTTGCGACAACTATTATCCGGGAATCAGTACAAGCGATTCAAACCCAATTACTTTTACTACCGGAGATAGCGCGGGTGATGCACAAGAAAGTTTAGCAAGTGAGACGAGTGGAAATATTGTCAGTGACGATTTGGGAAATAATTACATCGTCTTTAACAATGACACCTCATATGAGAGTAAACAGTATACTCTTTCGGTAAGAAGTTACACAATAGACATATCTGAATCATATCCGTTTACAATATTGAACAGCGATATCAGTAATATGGTTGTTATTGGTATCAGCAATGAGGTCATTGAAATAGATGTAAGTGGTGGTAGTGAACAAGTAGATGCTACTACAGGCGATTACTTTGTCTTTACAAATAGTGACGGAGAAACCATATCTCTCGCGAATGGCGACTTTAAATTTATGCGCGGACAAAGTTACAGATTTAAAGGGGGTGATATTAGCAATAACTATAAATTTGTTATTTATTATGGCGATGTAAGCGCTTCATTGGCAAGTGGCGACGTGTCATCTAGTTTTACCATTCCAAAAAACAAGTCAACAGATGGTAGTTCACTGTATTATCGCGCAACATATAATACCACAAATTACGACGCATCTTTAACGCTCTTGTATAGCGATGTGTCGGAAGACAATGAAAATGGAAATGGTTCTTATGATTTCTTTTACGGAAATGTAACTATAGACATTTGTAGTAATGATTTCGGTTCATTCAGTTTTTACACATATAATAATGGCTATATGGGAGGTAAATATGCGTTTACTTTTGAAGACAACTATTCATGATAACTTTTTTCTTTGTAATATATATAATTCAAAGTATGCCTAGAAAACAAGTATTCAAAAAAACAGTCGGCTCGAGAGCGGAGGTGTTCCATGGAACTGCCAAGAAAACAACCGGTGGTCTTTTGAAGAAAGATTTAGCGAAAAACAAGCACGGAGAAATTGTTTCCAGAAAGAAGCAAATGACTGCCAAGAAAGAGAAACGCCTCGAAAAGCACGGATATTTTGCCAAGAAGGGCAAATTCGGCTACGTCAAGAAGGACGTGGCGGGTAAATCAAAAAAGAACAAGACTTCAAAGAAGACAGCAAAGAAAAGTAAAAGAAAAGGCAAGCGTTAAGTAGTTGAAACAAGTAATTACAATATAATATAATTTGTTGAAATCTTTCATATTATATTGTCATTATGAGACCTTTATTTTTGTTCACCATTTTTCTATTTAGTTTAGTTATGAATATAAATATGTTTGAAGAGTATTATAATCATATGAAACCATCATGACTTTATCAAAGTGCGATTTATTAATGGTCGGTATGAAGAAAAATGTCAGCTCGCAAAACTTAGCCAACTATGAAATGTCTGCAATTAATATTGAGAAAAATGAAATATCAAACGCCGAATCTCCAAAACTAGACATTAATAATGATGAAATTGCGAACGACTATATATACGTCGTCTCTTATTTTTACCAAGTATTTGTTCATGTTTTCATATTTTCTATTTTTGAGTCTTTGTTTTTTTGGCTTTATATTACCAAAGAAGAAGACCAAGCAATTTTAAATCAGATTGAAGATGTGGTTTTAGTTGGCAATCTATTTTGCACAAACATAAACGATGATATTGATTTTTCATCGTTATATGATTATCAAAAAGATAAAAGAGATAATTACAACCAGGAACTACCTTTTAACAATACTATTATGCTAAACACTTATTTATTGTGTACAATTGTTTTACTCAACATTTTTCTTAAATTTAGTCGTACAAATATTGTGATATTAAATTACAACATATTAAAAAATCAAAGTGTAACTTTTCTCTGCTTGTTTGTGTATGAATATTTATTTTTCAAAAATGTGATATACAATTATGTCCCCAATTCTTCAAACAAGATTGTTAAAAAAATATTTGAACAGTGTGTTTAATTTTGTCTTTCAACAAACGCTTTAAATATATTATTTACACATTTGGAACATTTAAAACCCTTATTACCCTTTATTATAAAAATGAATTAAATATTATAAACATTAATAATTATACAAAATGATTTACATATACACGCTTAAATTAGATAAAGGGAAATACTATATTGGAAAAACCAGTAACCCACAATTTCGGTTACAAAGTCATTTTGATTCAAATGGTTCATTTCATATTGGACAAAAAAATATAAACCATTAAAAGTGATAGAGATTATACCAAACTGCGATGATTATGATGAAGATAAAATCACGAGGCAATATATGGACAAATATGGAATAAATAATGTTCGTGGTGGTTCATTTGTTTCAGTAAAATTGAACAAATCAACAATAGATACTTTGAAACAAATGAGTAATGGAACAAATAATAAATGTTTTATTTGTGGAAAAACAGGACATTTCGCAAACGATTCTTCAAAAAATGAATATTGTGATTCTGATAGTCATGAAGAATGTGAAGTATGGTCTTGTTCTCATTGTGGTAAAGAATTTGATACATATAAAGGTGCTACATTTCATGAAAATGTCCATTGTAAAAAGAAAAAATGTAGTTATTATGAAGAATCTGATGAAGAATCTGATGAAGAATCTGATGAAGAATCTGACGAAGAATCTGACGAATATAATGATTTTCAAACAAATAAAAAATCATCAAATTGTTATCGTTGTGGTAGAAAAGGGCATTACTCTTCGGATTGCTATGCTTCAAAACATATTAAAGGTTATTATCTCAAATAATCAGCGTTTTACACCCTTGAAGATTTAAAACCGCACATTTCGGTGAAATAAAAAAATTGAATAACAATAATTGCTTAAACATATAATACAAAACAATGCCGAATTTTTGTATATTTCAAGACAAATTAATTACACCAGAAGATATTTATAAATTCAATATTGATAAAAATAGCGAGTTTATATGCTACACTTGTGATAAACGATTGCATTTTAGACAATCTCGTAATGGAGACAAGGATTATACAGAACATTTTTATCACCAAAATAACATAAAAGATACACATATTAATTGTGAAAATGATACATATCAAAGTGTTAAGAAAGAATTAAGTGATTTCCATAGTATGTTTTCAAACTTTGTGAAAAATGATTGTAAAGAAATTTTACGAAAAATAGATTTAAAAAAACACATTGTTGATGGATATAGTTTTACACATTTTACGAAAAAACACATTGTTGATGGATATAGTAAAGAGCATAATATGGGAATAGAATTTCAAAATTCTAAAATATCGGTTGATGATATAATTAGTAGAGATAAAACAACAGAAATTGACTGGATATTTAATGTTGATAAACAATTTATTAAAAAAATAGATATAGGCAACTTAATTGTATGTGAGATACCTCACGACAACTGGGAAAAAGCAGTTAAAGTTGTAGAAAATAATGTATTCTTATACACAAGTTTCAAATCGTGGATTTGGTTAGTTGATAGAGAAAGTTATAGAATTCAAATTGATAATAAATTAAGAAATGTGTGGATTGGCGAAGTATGTAGTTTCCAAGATGTATTAGATAATACTTGTCTTCAATATATTATAACTGCAGAAGGATTAAATACTTTTCGTTGTGTAGAAAATGATTGTGAAAGTTCTAAAATAATTTACGCAAGATGTAAAAAATCAATGTATTTATTAGACGATATACATAGAAAATATGTTTGTAATTATTTATTTAACAAGAATGATATTTTAGCGATAAAATCTGTTGCTGGAAGTGGAAAAACTACTACATTATTAAATATAGCAAAAAAACATAACGATAAGAAAATTTTGTATATAGCATTCAATAAAAGTTTAATTACAGAAATAAAAGATAAAATAAAATCACAAAATATTCATAATATTCAACCATTCACATTTGATGCCTTATTGTATAAGTTATTCATATCTCTAAAAGGATATGAACCTACTATTGTTGATTTAAGACCACAATTTATCGGCAAAATAATACCATTTTTAGAAGGAAAACCTTATAAAGTTAGAGAATATTATTGTAAAAAATTTCTTCAGTTTTGTAATGATGCTAATAACAATGATATTCGTCAATTTTGTTTGACTAAATTAGGTGATAAGAAACCACTAATGGAACAAATGTGGGATAAATCTAATCAAGACAAATTAATTACATTTGAAACAATTAGAAAACGAGCATATATAAACAGATGGTTTAAGGGTTTTATTGATAATACATTTCATTTAATTATGATTGATGAGACACAGGATTTTGATATGATTATGCTAAAAATGTTGTTGAATGATACAAAAATACCTAAAATATTTGTTGGAGACCCAAAACAATCTATTTATGATTTTAGAGGTTGCATTAATGCTTTCAATTATCTACCAAAAGAAGCATTAGTAATTGAATTTTACTCAACATTTAGAGTTGGAAATCCTGCTTGTGAAATTATTAGAAGTAAATTTGATGATTGCTGGATGATTTCAAAAAGTATTAATGAAACATATTTTGTTCCATCATTTGAAAATAATGACAAGTATGTTTATTTATTTAGAAGTTGGAGAGTTTTACTACAAACTGCCGAAAAAACAAATAATATATGGATTTATAATTTTGATAAAAAAATAAATGAAATTAGAAATCTTCATAAAAAACTTCAAAACATGAACAATTTTGACGATGACGATGATAAGTTTGAAGATGACTTGCCTAAATTTCTTACATCAATAAGTTCATATCAAGTTGAAGAATTGCTTAACAATATAAATAAAAATGTGGTTTGTTTTGAAGATAGCATAATTCAATTTTATACAACCCATTCATATAAAGGTATGGAAAATGACAATATTAGATTAGCAAATGATATTGATTTAACTGATGATGAAAATATTTATTATGTTGCTATTACAAGAGGTATGAAAAAAATTGTTATAGATGATTGCTTTCATGATTAATTAATATTTCAGAATAATTTTATCAAAATCGCTTGAATCCAAATTGCGCTGTTCGATAAGCAGTTGTGTCAAATTATTAAACGCTCCATTATTTCTTTCCAATATACTTCGCGTTTGTTCATATGCCCACTTTACCAATTCCTCAATTTCACAATCAATTTCTTGTTTGCTATATTCGCTCAGCCTATCGCTATTTGTTGCAATATTTCGTCCCAGAAACGGCTGCGTTGAATCGTTTCCATCGTAAATCCCTATATTTTTACCCATACCAAACGTGGCAACATAACGCCTCGCAATGCTATTTGCCTGTTTTAGGTCGTTTGACGAACCTGTTGTGATTTCAAGGTCGGGGATATTTTTGAAGATTGCGTCGTCCATTTGACTTGGACTGCTCTTATAACTATAATAGACCTGCTCTGCGGCCCGTCCGCCCAACGAAATCATCAAATTCGCAAGCAGGAACTTCTTAGTAGGAAACGATTCATATTTGTCTTTTGGAGTAAACAGAGTATATCCACCAGCCCCATTTTTATTTGAATTAATAGTGACCTTTTGGATTGTAAACATGTCCTTGAATAAATGGGCTGTGAGCGCATGTCCAACTTCGTGAGCAGATACAAGACGAATCACATCTTCGGGGCGATTTTCACTTGCGCTGGGCAGTCCTATTGTCATTTTTTCAAACGCATTGTAAATAGTGGTATCCGTAATGTATGACTCATTGTACCTTACACTAAGAATTGCCGCCTCATTTGCCAAATTCGCAATATCGGCTCCTGAAAATCCACCTGTCAATCTCGCCAACTCATCTAAGTATCCAGTTTTATAGACCTCGTGAACATTCTTACCATTGAAGTGAATATCAATTATTTTTCGGCGCCCTTCCATATCAGGCAAAGGAACAATTACTTTACGATCAAATCGTCCTGGTCGTGTAAGCGCGGCATCCAAAATATCCGCACGATTTGTAGCCGCAATTACAATAATACCTTCATTTTTGATAAATCCGTCCATATTTGTCAAAATCTCATTCAGCGTTTGTTCGCGCTCATCATTTCCACCCGCAAGTCCGGCACCGCGCTGACGCCCAATCGCATCAATTTCATCTAGAAAAATGACACACGGCGAGAGCTCCTTCGCCCGTTGGAAAAGATTTCGCACGCGAGAGGCGCCAACACCCACAAACATCTCAATGAATTGAGAACCAGAACAATACAAATAGTTCACATTTGCTTCTCCCGCAACTGCTTGAGCCAACAATGTCTTCCCTGTTCCAGGTGGTCCTTCCAATAATACACCCTTTGGGATCTTCGCACCAGCTTTTTCGTATTTCTCCGGTTGTTTCAAAAAATCAACAACTTCCATCAACTCAAATTTGGCTTCATCGCATCCGGCAACACTACTGAAATCAACGTCGATTGACCCCGATTCCACTTCAGTAAACGCACCCCCCCCACCCGCACCTGGTATCATATTCATAGGATTATTATTTCGCAACTGAGGTACAATGCCCCGAAGTAAAATGCTACCAATTAAGTAAAGTGCAGCAAATTGAACAACGTTCGAAACAATAGTACCCAGTTCAATCGGTTCAGGTAAATACAAAACATCGTAATTTATGTGATTTTTATCCAGGTTATTCAAAAGACTTGATACTAATGATGGAATCATTTTAGTAACATGGAAATTTGAAATATCATAACTACCAATATTATGCATTTTATCAATTGAAACAATACCTTTAATTTGTTCGTTTTGAGTCAAAAGACTTACACCTTCCACTTGGTTATTTTGAATGCTTGCTTGAAAATCATTATAGCTTTGAGCAACTCCGTATTTTGATACTTCGTCATAAATATGTTTTGTCAAATCTGCCGGTGACTGACCACTATGCTCTCCAATTGAAAATTTGTTAATCACGTCTTTACGCGCAATCTTCAATCCGGTTGCGCGCCTTTTTATATGACTATTTGGTACATTGAAACCACTCACACACAACAACAAGTTTGTACAAATAAAAAAACGATTCATTATTATCGCGTATTCTATAAATAATAGTCAGAGCATATCTTTAAACTTTATTCGCTTTTAATTCATCCACAACTTCCCTGACCACGTCACCCCAATCTCCCAAGCGTTTTTGTCGAAATAATTTCACATTTGGATACCAATATGTTGTTTTATCGCTTCGTGACCATCTCCATTCACAGCCAACTGTCAACAGGGCGTAAGTATTAACATTTAAATTCGCGGACAGGTGTATTATAGATGTATCTGTCGAAATAACACCATCTACATGCCTCATTATACAAAGCGTGTCTATATATGTTCCGTGCGAGTCTAAAATATTCCCAAAATAATATACATTATCATATTCGTCTAATATTTCGGTTTCTTCTGTTGTCAGATCTTTTGTTACAATGATCCAGTTTATATTTTTCATTTGAAACAAAGATCGCGCGTGTTTTAATTCCATTTTTCTGTTTTTTAACTCTTGCGCATTATTATTACTACCCTTCCAATTAAAAATGTAACACTTTTTGTCTTTTTTTTCACATGATATTTTCCATAATATTTGTCTACATAACAAAGAAGGGTCCAACGTTATTGTTTCAAATAGCGGTGTAAACGGCAATGTGTCGTATTCATACCCCAAGTATTTTATCAAGCATATCACATTACAATGGTAATCAAAACACACATTTTCATCACTATAATCTTTGATAGTAACCGACTTATTCTTTTCAAACGTTTTTTGGTATATCCACGAGGTTCTTTTGTCGCTGATAAAAATGATATCATTGTTTGGAAATCTTTCAAGAATAATGGGAATGAACCTGGCATACATAAACCCATCGCCTATTCCTCCACCGTTATACAAAAGTAAGGTTTTTCTGTTATCTCCCTCTTTGAAAAAAGACATATTATCGTGTTTCACCATTTTCCCATTTAATTCTTTATTTCTTTCGGCGAGATTCAATTGATTCAAATAATCATAACTCTCATTGTATTTATTTTGTGACAAACAAGATAGCGCGTAATTTTCTTTACAGAATTGTTTTTGTTCTTTACTTATATTTAGAATATCTATATTTTTCATAATCTCGGTAATCTTTTCATAATAGGGAAACTCGACATTGAAAATGGAGCAAATATTGTTGTACGAAAATAACAAATCAATATAAAATTCGTCATATTCCTCGTAATTTTTGTATTTTGTCATTAATGATTTTAGAACTTTCATAGATTCTTTATATTCGCCCTTTGTGTACAGGATTTTCCCGCGTTCTAATTGTTCGTATTCAATTTTGATGTTACAGTCGTATATTTTTTCCTCTTTAATGAGTGAATTATATTTCTCATTGATTTTTCTCTTTATTTTGTAGCGCAAATCATTGATTGTGTGTATTAATTCAGCACATTTAATATATTCAGAATCATATTCCTTTTTAGAACTTTTTCCCCGGATTTTATCTTCTAGATCCCACAATTTCAAATTGGTATCATATAGGTTACCGAACAATTTGTCTTTTGTCTTTATTTGAGGGTTGTCATTTTCAATCAATCTCAATTCAGTTTGAATATTAAACAGCGCCTCTTGATTTGTCGCTTTTCTCTGTTTAATATTCAAAATTGTCACCTTGTCTATTATTTCTCCAAAACTACAACTTATTTTACAATTCATTTGATGATTTACATTGTATTTTTTCGTTGTATTTAAATATTCATATTTTTATTGAATTATATTTTACAAAAATTAACAAAAAATGAAATAGATTCTCAGATATGTAGAAATTGAGATTGCATACCATGGACGAAAAAATGAACACAAACTCCAAAAAACAAACAATCATTGTCAAACGAAAGAAACGCAAAAAATCGCCAACAAAAGAACAGATCCACGACAGAATCGAAAAACAACATAAGAAGAATATGTCCATGACGATGACAACGCTGTAACATTTGGAACTCTCTCTCCAATCGTTAACCATTTCAGAGCATTGTAATTATTTAAATTCAACCACATTACCAGGCAAGACACCACAGTCTATCTCATTTAAGTCAACATTTACTTTCCAATGCAACTCAAGAGGAACATCTTGTGAAAGCGGCGATTTTGACGTCCAACGTTCCTTTCTAAATATGTCGTATAATTTTTTTATACGACATTTTATACCCCCTTTATTCCGAGGAGGCGCGTGTTTTACAGCCCATTCAAATTGTAGCGCTTCAATCTTGTTGCGAAACCCACAAACAAGACAAATATGTGTCCAGCCAGGACCTTTGCTGGTTGTGTATTTCGCACCACCTTTAATTTCACCGTTATGCTGGCGCAATCGGCGCTCATAATATGGAGACACCCCGGCATAAGTATAACCGCGATTCTCTATGATATAAAAAAACCACGGAACAATTGACTCTTGTTCTGCCATTTGTCTTTTACATTACACGCGGAAATATATTTGCTCATCTACCATAACGTTGTCCCAACATCAAGGCTTCTCCGCCACCACTCTTCCGATAAGTGCAAATTAAAGTGTGTCCATTTCGCGGGAAAGAATGTCCGCGGCTGCCAGATATTCGCTTGCCGCGCTCTTGATCTTCTTGAACTTATTGCACCCACCACATTCACAGCCTACACAAGCTGAGCGTTTTTTAGACGCAGGTGGCTTGCTTGAAGATGATGCGATGACTTTTCCATCTACCACATCAGTGGATGTGCTAGATTGTGGTTTCAACACCCATCCACCCCTCCCGGTGGTTCCGCCCGAAAGTTCCCATACATGAGTAGTTTCTTTCAACTTGCGAGCAGAAGAACCTTTCTTAGAACGGTCGTTGATATATGAAGACCCATCGCGCGAAAGAACCTTTCCGGTAGGAAGACGCCCGCGAACAATCGCAGTTGTGGACGACGAGGATTTGTTATCCAGGGTCGTGACCGATGTGGAACCGAGTTGTTTCGAAGCGAGCGCAGTTGCGACTTCCCTTTCGTACAAAATGTTGCGAAACATCTTTGTCTCGAGACCAAATGACTGGGCTGCCGCAGTGGTCTCGAAATCGCTCTTTGTCCACGTCACCCCCGCGTCTGTGAACTTCATAGGGGTCGGCGCGGACATGATGGCGGGTTCAACAAGAACCAATGATTTTATGAGACCCTCCATATTTTCATGATGACGACGCTCAAAGAGCTGGCTATAAACATTTTTCCACCAATCAGCATGAAACTATAAAAGAAGATATAAACCTTGAGTATTCCACGAATTCAATCAGAATTCTGAATGCAGTATTTTCAGAATAGAAAACACCATGGCTACCGTAGCCGCAAAGAAGAAGAAAGGGCGGGTCGGCTCTCAGGAGCGTCTCGCGTTCATTGAGAGCAAGATGGAAATGACGGATTGCATTAAGGAAGGTCTCGACGCCGGACTTGAGTACCCAGCTAAGCTCATATGGGAACTCGAGACCTTGAAGGCAGTTTCTCCAACCTCTCTTGTCATCGTGAAAGATGATACCTACGGTTATGGAGGCAAGGGGTGGGCAGTTGCCCCATGGACACCACCCGGGATCGTATTCAAATTGTATAGCGCAACATTCGAAACATTTGACCCACCGAATATCACGGAGCACACCGATGAAATGTATGCAGACGAGTACGAGCGCAGGCAGGAGGTCAAGAAGGAAATCGAACAGAAGCGCGAACAGAAACGCCGAGCAACCGAACAGAGGCGTCGAGATGTCGCCGACCGGAAGCGCCTTCGTGAGGACGCCGCAAACAAGAAATTCTGGGAACAGTCCGATAAGCGCTACATGAAGTTTAAGTCTACGGAGCTCGGGAAGCGGTTGCTAGAGAATGAGACTGAGGACCAGGAGGAGAGCGATACCGAGGCCACCCCACCGACCATATCCGAAGCGAGCGGTGGAGAGGTCGCCGAGACCGGTGGTGGTGGTGGTAAGTCAGTGAAAGACCCTGTGTGCATTGGATGCTTGACCAACCAACCTAACCAAATGGCGCACATGGGTCCAGACGGGTGCCTCGGCGACGAATGGTCTGCTATCGCGGACGAGTAACGAGAACAATTGATTGATTGTCAGTACTCTACACTAAAAGTCCAACGCCCACAAGGCATGGGCTCGCGAAGGGGTGTATGGTGGCATTGTGCACTACGGCGGATATCCCGCTCACAATAATTGG